>WNFO01001195.1_pt1 | contig 35849 bp, 37 predicted proteins | sample 5400251 | NCBI WGS metagenome assembly WNFO01 (sample SAMN13153354, study PRJNA577476) | soil metagenome | isolation source: 100 cm saprolite under Madrone tree | place: USA:California | collected 2016-06-14
GGGGAGAGCACGACATAAGCTGTTAAAACCATTGCGTGCGGGAATGCCGGGCGTTCCGGTGTACTCGTTGTTACTCGTGTGCGTTCTACCAATACAAACTGCACACGAGGCCGCGGGTGCAACGGGCACCCGGCATTCCGCACGCCCTCCAGGGGGCGAAAGATTCATCAACGACTCGGGCGCTTTGCGTTGCGAGGGCGTGAAACTGCGTCTGAAATCGTTTTGGCTGTTTGAAAATTGAAGTTGGTGCGTGTGAAGCGATCCTCAACCTCAGCCCTCGAAACGAACTCGTCATGCCCGGACTTGATCCGGGCATCCATCAATCTTCGCAAGAAAGCCCTTTCGAAGAAGATGGATCACCGGGTCAAGCCCGGTGATGACGATCTTGTTCAAGCGACCCGTTGGCTCGCAATGACGGAAAGCACGTACGGCCGATCGAGCAGCTTAATCCTCCGTTCTCCGCAGACAGACAGGCGGGTCACACTGCGGTACCCCCTGGGCCGGCGTCTCATACGCAAGACGTGGACGTGCCATCTAGATCGCGCCGCGGCAATGGGCTAGGATTTTACCCAACCGGTTAATAAAACTCGGCGGATCAGGGAGAATAACGTGACACCCAAGGCAATACGCGCGCTTTCATTGACGGTCGCCGCCATCGGACTTCTCTATGCCGCGGCGCCGGCGATCGCGCAGGAAAAGAAAATCACGGTCTGGTGGGGAAAGGGTTTTTACAAGTCCGAGGACGACGCGCTGCTTGAAGCGATCAAGAAGTTCGAGGCCAAGACCGGCATCAAGGTCGAGCTGTCGCAATACGCCATTCAGGACATGATTCCGAAGACGGTGGCGGCATTGGACTCCGGCACGGTCCCCGACGCCGCCTATTCCGACAGCTACGACGTGCAGGCGGGCGGCAAATGGGCGTTCGAGGGCAAGCTCGAGGATCTCTCCGACATCCTGACGCCGATGAAATCGGCGTTCGCGCCGAACACGCTCGAGACCGCGCTGCTCTATAACGACGTCACCAAGAAGAAAGGCTATTACGGCTTCCCGCTGAAGCAGCAGAGCATGCACGTCCAGATCTGGAGCGACATGCTGCAACAGGCCGGCTTCAAGGCCAGCGACATCCCGACGAAATGGGAAGATTACTGGTCGTTCTGGTGCGACAAGGTGCAGCCGGCCATCCGCAAAGCCACCGGCCAGCGCATCTACGCCGTCGGCCAGCCGATGGGCGTGGAATCCACCGACTCGTTCCAGTCGTTCTATACCTTCATGGACGCCTATAACGTCAAGCTCGTCGATGACGACGGCAAGCTGCTGGTCGACGATCCCAAGGTCAGGGACGGGCTTATCCACGCGCTGAAGGATTACACCGACACCTACATCAAGGGCTGCACACCGCCCTCCTCCACCACCTGGAAGGACCCCGACAACAACGTCGCGTTCCATAACAAGACCATCGTGATGACCCACAACTTCACGATCTCGATCGCGGCGAAGTGGCTGGATGATGCCAACAACCCGGCACTGACCGAAGAGCAGCGCGCCGCCGGCAAGAAGGCCTACGAGGAAACCATCATCACCGCCTCGTTCCCGAACAAGCCGGATGGAACGCCCATAAAATATCGTTCCGACGTCAAGACCGGCGTGATCTTCACGACCGCAAAGAACAAGACGGAAGGCAAGGAATTCGTCAAGTTCCTGCTGCAGGAGGAGAACCTGCAGCCTTATGTCGAAGGCGCGCTCGGGCGCTGGTTCCCGGTCACCACGGCCGGACAGCAGAGCCCGTTCTGGCAGGCTGACCGTCATCGCAAAGCGGTCTATACCCAGTTCACGGGCGGCACGTCGCCGTTCGACTTCACCAAGAACTACAAGTTCACTATCCTGAATAACGAGAACGTCTGGGCCAAGGCGATGAACCGCGTGGTGAGCGAAAAGGTGCCGGTGGAAAAGGCGGTCGACGAATTGATCGCCCGCATCAAGCAGGTCGCGGGGTAGAGCTTGACAATGCTGGCCGCCACAAACTCCAGTGCATCGTCGTCCCGGCGAACGCCGGGACCCATAACCACGGGCCGTGCCGGTTGCGCGAAAGCCGTCGAACTGCATCGGCCAACACAAGCGACATGGCGTATGGGTCCCGGCGTTCGCCGGGACGATGGCGTGCTGGAAAATTCTCTCGCTGCGGCCGGCATCTCCTGGGAGTAGAGTACGGCATATGGCGATCACGCTCTCGACCTCCGATCACGCGATACCCGGCGCGCCGCTGTCGGAACGCCTGACGATGCCGCAAGTCTGGGGCATCGTGCTGCTGGCGCCTTACCTGCTCGTATTCCTGGCTTTCGTGGTCTATCCCGTCTGCTACGGGTTATGGCTCGCGCGCCATCCATCGAGCTATGTCGCGCTCTATCACGATCCGATTTTTGCCCGCGCCGCGGTGAATACGCTGGTCTTTCTCGTGATCGGCATCAATTTCAAGATGGTGGTGGCGCTGTTTCTGTCGGGCTTCTTCGTGCAGTCGCGCTCGTGGATCAAATGGCTGTCGGTGCTGTTCATCCTGCCATGGGCGGTGCCTTCGATCCCGACCATCCTGTCGGTGCGCTTCATGTTCAATCCCGAATGGGGCATGATCAATCAGCTGATCTTCAAGTTCACCGGCGAAGACGGTCCGAACTGGCTCAACGATCCCAATGTCGCGCTGACGATGGCGATCATGGTGCACATCTGGAAATCGCTGCCGTTCTGGACCCTGATCCTGATGACCGGGCGTCTGGCCATATCGGCTGATCTGTTCGAGGCGGCCGACGTCGACGGCGCGACCTGGTGGCAGAAATTCCGCTTCATCACCTGGCCATCGATGCGGACGCTGTACCTCACCTGCACGCTGCTCTCGATGATCTGGACGCTCGGCGACTTCAACAGCGTCTATCTCCTCACCGGCGGCGGCCCGGCCGATCTCACCCACGTGCTGTCCACCCTCGGCATCCGTTACCTGCGGCTCGACCAGCTCGATCTGTCGATGGCCGCGATCGTGTGCGCGCTGCCGCTGGTGCTGCCGCTGGTCTATTTCATGATGAAACGGTTGTCGCGATGAAGCTGCCTTCCTTACGCGATGTCGGCACCGAGGCGCGGCTGCTGCTGATCGGCATTCCCGTGTTCATCTGGACCATGCTGCCGATCTATCACATGTTCCTGTTCGCGATCTCGCCAAAGGAAGACGCGTTCGCGGGCAAATTCTGGCCCGATCATCCGACGCTGCACAATTTCGAAATCGTGTTTCGCCAGCAGCACTATTTTCTCAGGGATTTCTGGATTCAGTTCTGGAATTCGACGGTGATCGCGGTCGCGGTCGGCGCGCTGACGCTGTTCATCGCGACCGCGGCGGCGTTCTCGATCTCGCGGCTGCGCGTCCCCGGCGGCCGCTGGGTGATGAACCTGGCGCTGTTCACCTACTTCATCCCGGCGGCGTTCCTCGCCGTTCCGATGTATCGCACCATGGGCACCTATGGGCTGCTCAACAATCACTGGTCTTTGATTCTGGCGATGGTGACGATCGCGTCGCCTTACGCGATCTGGGTGCTCAAGCAGGCTTCCGACAAGCTGCCGGTGGAACTCGACGAAGCCGCGATCATGGACGGCGCCACGACCTTGCAACTGTTCCGGCTGGTCTATGTGCCGCTGATGATGCCGTCGCTGGTGGCGATCGGCACCTATGCGCTGCTGCTCGCCTGGAACGAATATCTCTATGCGTTCCTGCTGTTGTCAAGGGACACCGACATCACCCTCCCCGTCGCGCTCGGCAACTTCCTTGCCGCCGACGATTCGCCGTGGGAGCTATTGATGACCACCGGCTTCATTTACGCGCTGCCGCCGGCCGCGATCTACTACGCGTTCAAGCGCTACATGGTGGGCGGCCTGACCGCCGGCGCGGTGAAGTCGTGACCTATAGCGGCGCGGCGCTGTCGCCGCGCACGCTCGATAATTTCGAGGCGAACGACGCCACCACGATCACCATCGCGATCAATCCGATCACCAGCGTGCAGATCGCGTTGATCTCCGGCTTCACCCCGAGCCGCACCTCCGAATAGATCCGGATCGGCAGCGTCGCCGAACCGGGACCCGTGGTGAAGCTCGCGATCACCAGATCGTCCAGCGACAACGTGAACGCCAGCATCCAGCCCGCGGCGATCGCGGGCAGGATCAGCGGCAGCGTGACGCGGAGAAACGCCCGCGCCGGACCGCAACCGAGATCCATCGCCGCCTCCTCCAGGCTGCGATCGAGCGGGCCGAGCCGCGACTGCACCACCACGGCGACGAAGCACATGGTGAGCGTGGTATGGGCGATGGTCACGGTCCAGAAGCCGCGCTCGGCGTTCAGCGCCACGAACAACAATAATAGCGAAAGCCCGGTGATGACTTCGGGCATTACCAGTGGCGCATAGAGCATGCCGGAAAACAGCGTGCGGCCCCTGAAACGCTCGCCGCGCGACAGCGCCACCGCGGCGAGGGTGCCGAGCAGCGTCGCTGATGTGGCCGATACCGTCGCCACGCGGAAACTCATCGACGCCGCGTCCAGCATGGCGCGGTCGTCAAACAATTCGGCGTACCAGCGCACCGACCAGCCGCCCCACACCGTCACCAGCCGCGAGGCGTTGAACGAATAGATCACGAGAATGACGATCGGCAGGTACAGAAAAGCAAGGCCCAGCGCCAGCGAGACCAAGTTGAACGGCGAGATCTTGTTCGGCGCGCGGGCCATTATCGCGTGTCTTCGAACTGGCGGCGCTGCAGCCGGTCGTAGAACCACAATGGCGCCAGCAGCAGCAGGAGCAGCACCACCGCGGCCGCCGAGGCCACCGGCCAGTCCTTGTTGGTGAAAAATTCCAGCCACAGCGTCTGGCCGATCATCATCGAACTGGAACCGGCCAGCAGGTCCGGTATCACAAACTCGCCGACGATCGGAATGAAGCACAGCAATACGCCGGCGCCGACGCCCGGCAACGACAGCGGAAACGTCACCAGCCAGAACGTTCGCCACGGCGAGGCGCCGAGATCGCCCGCCGCCTCCAGCCACGCCGGCTCCATCTTGGCGAGCGTCGCATAGAGCGGCAGGATCATGAACGGCAGATAGGAATAGACGATGCCGAGATACATCGCGCTGTCGGTGGACAGCCACACCACCGGCGCCGAGACCAGATGCAGCGCGATCAGGATCTTGTTGAGCAGGCCGTCGTGCTGCAGGATATTGATCCAGGCATAGATCCGGATCAGAAACGAGGTCCAGAACGGAACGATCACCAGCATCATCGCGACCCCCTGCCAGCGCTGCGGCAGCCGCGCCATGCCGTAGGCGATGGGGTAGCCGATCACCAGCAGGATCGAGGTCGAGACCGCGGCGACAAACAGGCTGCGCAGATAGGACAGCACGTAAAGGTTGTCGGTGACCAGCAACCTGAAATTATCCAGCGACAGTGCCGCCAACGCCGTCTTGATCGCCGCCCAACCCTGCGCCAGGTCGAAAACCGGCGCATAGGGCGGCTGCGCGATCACGGTCTGCGACAGGCTGATCTTCAGCACAAACCCGAATGGCACCAGGAAGAACAGCGCCATCCACAGATAGGGGGCGATCGCGCTGATGCGCGCCGGACGGGTGAAGGTGCGGCGGACGCTCATCGCTCCAGCACCACGCAATCGTCGGGCGTGAACCACGCCACCACACGCTGGCTGGCCATGTAGGCGTCGAATTCGAGCCGCGCCGTGTTGGCCATCGACGAACGCAGCACGGCGCCGCTGTCGAGCTTCACCTTATAGGTCGTGAGACCGCCGAGATAGTTGACCTCGGTGATGATCCCCTCCAGCCGGTTGATGGCATGCGCATTGCCCGCGTCGGATACCGGGCCGCGGCGCGACAGCTTGACCTTCTCGGGGCGGATGGCGACGCAGATCGCCGTGTTCGTGATCGGCTGGCGCGGCTCCGCAGCAACGATCGCGCCGGCGTCCTTTGTCGAAATCGTCAGGCGACCGGCCTCGCGCTTGTCGACTTCTCCCTCGAACACATTGACGTCGCCGACGAACTCGGCGATCCAGCGCGAATTGGGGGCCTCGTAGAGTTCCCGCGGCGTCGCGACCTGCTCGATACGGCCGCCATCCATCACGCCGATCCGGTGAGCTACCGTCATCGCTTCTTCCTGGTCGTGGGTGACGATGATGAAGGTCATGCCGAGGCGCCGCTGCAACTCCATCAATTCAAGCTGGGTGCTTTCGCGCAGTTTCTTGTCGAGCGCGGCGAGCGGCTCGTCGAGCAGCAGCACCTGCGGACGGCGCGCCAATGCGCGCGCCAGCGCCACGCGCTGCTTCTGGCCGCCGGAGAGTTGATCGGGCCGCCGCTTCTCCAGACCCTGGAGCTTGAGCAGCGCGGCCAACCCGGCCACGCGCTTGTCCATCTCGGCACGGGCCATCCCGGCGCGCTTCAGCCCGAACGCAATGTTGTCCCGCACGGTGAGGTGAGGAAACAGCGCGTAGTTCTGGAACATCATGTTGACCGGACGCCGGTGCGGCAGCACCTGGGCGATATCCCTGCCGTCAAGCAGGATCCGGCCTTCGTCCGGCATCTCGAAGCCGGCAATCATCCGCAACAGCGTGGTCTTGCCGCAACCAGAGGGACCGAGCAGCGCGAAAAACTCTCCAGCCCTGATGTCGAGCGACAGCCGATCCACAGCTTTGAAGCGGCCGAACTTCTTGACCACCGCGTCGATCCGCAGCAGCGGAACGTCGGTCGCAGTTGCCGGCAGTTCGGGTTTTGGTAGTTCGTCAGCCATGATCCTCGCCGCCCCATCGTAGCGGCACGCTAGCGGCGGATCGGGCCCGGCTCAACCGTATCAGCGTCGCACCGCAACAATATTGTCGGTGGCGTTGGTCTCGTCTCCGGTAAGGCTCTGCAACTGCCGAGCGATGTCGGCCGTCGATCGCGAGACGGGTCAGACGCTGACGCAACTCAAAGAGGCGGAAAATGTTGACGCAATCGAATCGGAAACGCAGTGCTGCGGACAACCGGTTCGTGTATTCCACCCCTATGAAAATCACGATCGTCGCCTTCGAAGGTTGCATGACCTCGGCCGTGTTCGGTCAGGCGGACGCCTTTGCCGTTGCCGCGTACATCTCCGAGCGGCGCGCCGATGCAAGCTGGTCCGGCCATGATGTCCGGCTGGCCACGCCGGGCGGGAAACCCGTGCGGGGCTATGGCGGACACCTGATCGAGCCCGATTGCTCGCTCGCCGATGCTGACTGGTTGGCGTCATTTCCGGCAAATTCAAAGCTGCTGGCTTCAACCTGCACCGGCGCGTTCCTTCTCGCCGAAGCCGGCATTCTCGACGGCCGGCGCGTTACCACCAATCCGGCCTTTAGCGTGCTTTTCAAACAGCGCTATCCGGGCGTGCGCCTGGCATTGGACGAACGTATCGTCGATGACAACATGGTCATCTGCGCAGGTGCGACCACTGCCTATCTCAACCTCGCGATCCATGTGATCGATCGGCTGGCCGGCCATGATCTTGCGGTATCGACGGCAAAGGCGCTGTCGATCGACCGCAACCCGGAATCGCAGCGACCCTATTTCCTGTTCATCGCCCCCAAGGATCACGGCGACGACAAGGTGCTGCGACTTCAGACATGGATCGAGGTCCATCATCGGGACCCGATCAGCATTGACGACATGGTGGGCGCTGCCGGCATGAGCGTGCGCAATTTGAACCGCCGCTTTCTTTCCGCCACCGGTATATCGCCGCGGCAGTACCTCCGCAGGGTCCGCATCGAAACCGCCAAGCGGTTGCTTGAGGAACAGAACGTGCCCGTCGACCGGGTGGCCGAACAGGTCGGTTACGGCGACACCCGCGCCTTCATCCGGGCATTCGGGGTTCTCGCCGGCTTTCGCCCGGCCAGTATCGCCAAAAATTCCGGGCGCTGAGGCGCGAACTGCCGCTTGAGCCCATCAAGGGCTGAAACGGCAACCTGAATGGCCGCGCCTGCCATGGTCGCCCGCAGCCCGATCGGGGACATTGCCGTTACGTCCAGTGCACGGGAGCCCCGCGATGCCCGCCATCATCCATGAACGATCCGGACACCTCGCCCACATCAGATTGAACCGTCCCGACAACGGCAATCGGTTCACGACGGAGATGTTTCGCACGCTTGCTCAGTTGTTCACGGCGCTGGACGCCGATCCCGAGATTCGCTGCATCCTGCTCACCGCACGCGGCGAAGATTTTTCGCTCGGCGTCGATGTGCCGGATGTGCTGCCGGCCTGGGCCGCGGGCAAAAGCCCCTTCGAGGACAGCCAGGTCAATCCGTTCGGCACCACCGGTCCCAAACGCCGCAAGCCACTCGTCACCGTCGTCCACGGCCAGTGTTTCAATGCAGGACTCGAACTGGTGTTCGCTTCGGATATCTGTATCGCCGCCGACAATTGCCGCTTTGCGTTTCACGAAATGCGCTTCGGCGTCTATCCGTTCGGCGGCGGGCTTTTCCGCTTTATTCGGGCGGCGGGCTGGCATGCGGCGATGCGCTATTGCTTGACGTCGGAGGAATTCGGCGCCGACGAGGCGCGCCGCATGAATGTGGTAGCGCTGGTGCGGCCCTCAGCCGAGGCCGAAGCCGCAGGTCTCGCGCTTGCCCGGGAAATCTGCAACGCCGCTCCGCTTGCCGTGCAGGCCGCCATCGCCCAGGCCCAGACATGGGCGGATCGCGGGGACGCGGCCGCCTTCGCCCATTCGGTACCGGATATCATCCGGTTGCTGAACTCACGCGATGCGGCTGAGGCGATGCGGGCGATGGCCGAGGGGAGAGCTCCGGCGTTTTCAGGACAGTAAGAGCGAAGCGCGAGCATCCGAGGTTCGGGGCGCGGTCGCCATGAACGCCGCCAGCGCTTCGCGATCCCCGGGCGGCATGGTCAGACCGAGTTTTGAGCGCCGCCACAGAATATCGTCTGGGAAACGCGCCCATTCGCATGCCATGAGATAGCGCACCTCCGCGCCCGTCAGTTCCGGGCCGAAGGCGGGACCGAGGTCGGCGCGGGTTTTGGCGTCGCCGAGGATGGCCGCAAGACGCGAGCCATAGGCGGCGACCAGGCGCTGCGCCTGAGCCTCGGTCAGAAACCGCCACCGCTCGCGCGCGCCATCAACCTCGTCGTCGAACCCATTCCACGCAAAATCGCCTCCCGGCAGCGGCGCCTTCGCGGTCCAGCGCGGCGACATCGGATAGAACGGCGTGAGCCTGGAGACGGCCCGCTCCGCGCGCAGCCGCGAGGTCGTGACATCGCCGCCAAAGATCGTCAGCAGCGGCGCCTTGCCGCGCCTTGCCTCGAACGCCATCGCGCCATCCCGCGCGGCGTGCCGGCCTGCGGGGTCCACCATGTTGGCGCCGGAAACGGTCCTGATCACGTCGGATGGTTCGACCCGCTCGCGAAAATAGCGGTTGGCCGCGTCGCAAAGATACACGACATCGCTTGCGGCCACGGATACGGCGGCCGGGTCGCCCTTGAACGCGTGCCCCACAGTGCCGATCAGCGTGAAATCGCGCTGGTAGGGGCTGGCGAAAATCAGCCGCCGGTCCGTGTTCTGGAAAACATAGACGTTGTCGGAATCAAACAGCCGCCGGACGATAATCTGGCCGATCTGGATCGTGCCGAGGTTCGGCGGCGGCATCCGCAATACCGTCTCCGCAACCGACGCGGTCCAGGCGCCGGTAGCGTTGGCCAGCGCCCTTGCCGTGATGATTTGACGATGGCCGCGATCTTTCGTCACCAGCCGCCAGATGTCGAGCCGGTCGGCGCGAACGCAACGCGCGCCGGTGCGGATCACGGCGCCCCGCTCGGCGGCATCCATGGCGGTGGCGATCACCAGCCGCGAATCGTCGACTACGCAGTCGGAATATTCAAAGGCGGTGCCGAATGGCCGCTTCAGCGCGATGCCGACCGGATGGTGCGTGACATCGACGGTGGCTGATGGCGGCAGCTCGCTGCGCGAGGCCAGCCGGTCGTAGAGCAATAACCCCGACCGCAGCAGCCACGATGGGCGCTCGTCGGAATGCGTGGGGATCGCAAAGCGCATCGGGTGGACCAGATGCGGCGCGATCCGGAGCCAGATGTCGCGCTCGGCCAGCGCGGCACGGACGCGGAAAAACGCCCGGCGCTCCAGCATCGCCAGACCGCCGTGGACCAGCCGTGGCGAGGCCGAGGACGCGGCAGCGCCGAGGTCGCCCTGTTCGAGCAGGATCACTCGCAGGCCGCGTCCCGCGGCATCGCGTGCAACGCTGACGCCGTTCAAGCCACCGCCAATGACCGCAAGATCGTAGTCCGCCACGTCAGGAAAGCTCCAACTCCGCCCACCATGACAAGCGGTGCGGGCAAAACTAAGCCGTTGCGCGCAGGAAGCAAATTTTATGGACGCGCAGGAGTCGGAGCGGGAACTGGAGCTAACGGAAGAATGGTTGTGATGTCGTCAAGGGCGAGTTGATTCATGGCGCAGATAAATGACGAAAGCATGTATCCATCGTGCTCTGCGAGCGCGGTGTCGAATGCCCGCAAATTCCAGAACGGATCGTTGGGACGAGTCGGCGGGGAAATCCCGCTATCGGCAAAGCCGTGGACGAAACGCAGGGCCGGGAAGCCTTCGTTGGCGACGGTGCTCATCTTCAGGTCATAACTGTCCCAATTGGTCGCATAATGCCGGCGCGGGCCCGGGTCTGCTTTCGCCTGCTCCTGAATCTTTTCGTTCTTGGCGCGCGACAGCCAGCCTGCCGCGACCGGGCATGCTGCCTCGGGCATCATGATCTCCCCGTAGCCAAGCGGTATTTCCCGGTTTGTGTCTTGCGCCGACGTTTTGCGGGCGACGTGCTGCCAGATTCTGTCCGATGTGCGCAATTCATGGGTGGTGCCGAACGGCTTCATGGTCGCACCATAGGTCCGCAGATTGCCTCGCGGCGAACGTGGCGGGTCGAGGTTGCCGATGGTCTGGGTCTGCTCCGGGTCGGTCTGCATGAACGGCAATACGCGGATGAACTCGCTGATGAAGACAGCCGCGGTTCGCAACGGATGACGTATCCTGTCACCGAACGACCTTCTGACCTGAGCGCATTCGTCGTTGGGATCGCGTTGCGTGCCCCATAATTCGAGCCGGTCGGCCAAGGGACGGAGATCGCCCTTGAACGCCGGAAACATGTCGTGCGTCGCCCAATCGTAATCAGCGATCTGGTGAACCAGAATATTTTCGGCGTTTTGCACTTTGTCGCCGAAGCTGCAGTCCAGCTGCTGCCTGCCCCCGGGCGGCCAGTTGCGCGCCGAGGTCGCCGAAATGAAGAAGGGACGCTGATCGTCACGGAAAAACACCTGCGACGCTTCATAATCCTTGCCGGGACGCCGCTCGCCGTTGACCAAGGCAAGCCTGCGCCACAGCGCCCGCTGAACGGAAGTCCATTTGGAAGCCTCCGAAGCCGGATTGATCAGCACGACCAGATCACCGAGCGCGGGCTGCATGTAGGAACCGGGTTGGTGCAGGGCGACTTTCTTGACGAGGTCATCCTGCAGGGCAGTCATCAGCATGTTGCCACCCAGAGAATGGCCGAAAACGATCATTCGGTTCGGGATTTTCCGCGGGAGCTCGCTATACGCATCGATCCCCAGGGTGTTTTCAATCGTCCGCAGCGCCGACAACGCCGAGGGGGCAATCGCCTCGCTGACCGGCTTGCGATCGAACAACGTCAGAACCGCGGAAGCCGTACCGACGGCATCCCCGATCCAGGGAAACTTTCGGGATAGCCAGGTCTCGTCGGTCCGCGCACCCCTCCACCCGATGTAGATCGCGGTTACCTTTGTATCCTTGTACGCATCGTCCAAGGCGGCACGATCTGCAACAAAACGCGCCGCATGGGCAGCATAGATTCGGAAATTGGCGACGTCGCCATCGCCGATGCTTGCGTCGTGCCGCCACCCGTGGATGAAGACGACGACGTAGTTCGATTTGTTTCCCCTTAGTTGCTTGACCAGCGCCTCGAGTTGACCCTCCGCCTGACGGCGAACCGGTATCGACCGTTCACGGATACATTCCTCGCCGGGATCACATTCCTTTCGCAGGGCATAGGGTTTGCCGTCCTCCTGGAATTCAATAAATCCGAGATCGTAACTCAATGATTTCGGCGCTTCGTCGCCTTGCCCGGGAGCGAGGTTGCGAGCCGGTATGATGTGGTGCTGGATCGAGCACGCAAGCTTGCGCGCGGAGATGCTGTTTTGGTCGATTGCCGTCCACTCGTTGTTGTTCGCAGCCGCAAGGGCGTCCCATCCCGGGGAAAGTGCATCCTGGCAGGACGCGGAATCAGCGGCGAGAGCGCGGGAGGGAATGTGCCGATAGCTCGGAAAAAACAGCAGGTTGGTCAGGAAGACGAGAACGAACGCTGCGAACACCACCAGGACGAGCCCTTTGAGTATCCTGCCCATCCATCTGACCCCGATCAGGAAGACGAGATCGAACGCTGCAAGCACCACCAGGACGAGTCCTCTGAGGATTTTGCCCGTCCATCTGACCCCGATAGCCAGCCCCCCAGACAACGGCCAGCGCCGTTGAGACGGATCTGCCTCGGCCATTTGCTTTCCCCCGAGATTCGCCGCCACTCAGCACGATCTTGCACGTTGCATCGGGCTGCGCTTGGCAAAGCAATGCGCCGGACAAATTCGTCACAACAACGGCGTCGGAGAAATTTTCGCGCGATCCAGCGGGCTGGCGATCATAAAGTGTATTTTGTATGTTATGCAATCAATCATATTGTCAAACAGTCGCGAGCAATATGCGGCCTGCGCGCCGCGCTAGCCGGTCTTGCGCGCAAGCTCCATCGCGGCGGCACCGCTACGGCCCACCAGCGCTGCGTACTGTCCGATCGGCGCGGGCTTGCCGAGGAAATAACCCTGTACCGCGTCACAGCCCTCGTCGGCGAGGAACCCGAGTTGCTCCTGGGTTTCCACGCCCTCGGCGACGATCGACATTTCGAGACCGTGGCCGAGGCCGATGACGGCCCGGACGATCGCCGCCGATTGCGGATTTCGTTCAAGATTCATCACGAAGGCGCGGTCGATCTTGATTTTGTCGAACGGAAACGCCTGCAGATAGCTCAATGAGGAATAGCCGCTGCCGAAATCATCCATCGAGATCCGCACGCCGAGCGCCTTCAGCCGCCGCAGCAGCGCCAGGCCGCGATCGAAATCCTCGATCAGCACGCCTTCGGTGATTTCCAGCTCGAGCCGGCCCGGCGTGAGGCCGGTTTCGAGCAGTATCGAGTGCACGAGGCTGACCAGATCGCCATGCATGAATTGCGCCGGTGACAGGTTGACCGCGATCTGCAGCGGCTTCGACCACGACGCGGCCTCCCGGCAGGCTTCGCGCAAGATCCATTCGCCCATTTCGACGATCAAGCTGCTTTCTTCCGCGAGCGGGATGAAATCGCCCGGCGGAACGAAGCCGCGGACCGGATGGAGCCACCGCGCCAGCGCCTCGAAGCCAATGACCTCGCTGGAGGCAACCGTCTGGCCCGAGGCCGCCTGCGGCTGATAATGCAGCGACAACTCGCCGTTCTTGATCGCGAGCGAGAGATCCTGGTGCAGCACGCGGCGATCGCGAATCTGCTGGTCCATCTCGGGTTCATAGACGCTGATCGAGCCGCGCGATTTCGCCTTGGCGCGGAACAATGCCGCGCCGGCGTTGGCAAGCAGCGATGCGGCGTCGGCGCCGTTGTGGGGGAATACCGAGATGCCGGTGGTGACGCCGATGCGGACCGATTTGCCGTCGATCGGGAACTCCTGCGCCAGCACTTCGGCGAGCTGTTCGGCCAAAGCCTTGCCGGCGGCGGGTTGCTTGCCGTCGATGATCAATCCGAACTCGTCGCCTGAGAGCCGGGCCACGACACCGCCGCGCGCCGAGGTCTGGATACGGCGTGACACCTCGATCAGCAGCTTGTCGCCGACCGCATGGCCGAACACGTCGTTGATTTCCTTCAGCCCGTCGAGATCCACGGAAAGTACCGCGAACTCCTCATCGGTGCCTTCGCAGGCCTCGATCATCTGCGCCAGTGCCTGCAGGAACGCCGCGCGGTTCGGCAGATCCGTCAGGCCGTCATGATACGCCATATGAGCCATGCGCGACTCGGTCTGGCGGCGGTCGGTGACGTCCTCGTGGGTCTTGATCAGGTATTGCGGCTTGCCGGTGTCGTCGAGCACCGTCATGCGGCGCGTCAGGAACAGCCGCAGCCCGTCCTTGGTGCTGATCGGGTGCTCTTCCGTGAGCAGGCCGCGCTTCTTGATCGCCGCCTCGTCACGCGCGATGATCAGCTTTGCTTCTCTCGGATTGAAGATATCCGCAGCCGTCAAGCCGGTGGCGTCCTCGCGACGACGGTTGAGGATGGCTTCGGCGCTGCGATTGGCGAGAAGGTACCGCCCGTCGCTGACGCGCTCGACGATCAGCGAGACCGGGATGTTGTCGACCACCAGTTCGAGAAACTTCTTGGTATCTTCGAGTTCCTTGGAAAGCGACTGGCGATCGGTGACGTCGTCGAACAGCGCGATCAGGAATTCCGGCTGCTTGTTGTCGTCGCGCACGATCACGCGGGTACTGGCCAGAACGCGCTTCTTCGAACCGCGCTGGACCACGATTTCATTTCTGAACTGGCCATCGGATGAGTTGAGCGCCGACCGGTCTGCCGCCGCGATTCCTGCCGCGGTCTCGGCCTGGAAAATCTCGTCGGCACGCTTGCCAAGAATGTGGTCGCGGGAAAAGCGCGAGAACCGCTCGAACGCCCGGTTGGCAAAGATATAACGGCCGTCCTCGATGCTCTTGGCGGCGACGCATACCGGAACATTGTCGAGCATCGATTCCAGGAACTGCTTGGTCGAGGCCAATTGTCGCGACAGCTTGCGCTGCTCGCTGCAATCCTCGTGTGTCGCCACCGAACCGCCGTTTGGCAATGCAAAGTATTTGACCAGAACCGACCGTCCGCCGGGCAGCTCGGTGATGAGGCCTTCCGGCGCGCTGGCGTGCACATAGAAATCGTCGACGCTGACGTCGAGGACGCCGCGCTTGAGTTGCAACGCCAGCAATTCCGGCCCGGTCATGTCTTTGGCAAGGTCCGAACGCGCCAGGCCGTAGATCTCGAGATAGCGGTCGTTGCAGAACACGATCCGGCGTCGCGGATCCGTCATCACCACACCATGACTGAGGTTGTTCAGCGCGGAACGGACAAAGGCATTCCGGCGCAACTCCGAGCGCTTGACCTTGCGCAACGCCGAGAGCACCCACAACGCGATGGCCGCAAGAAACGACGAGACGGCGATGCCGGCAATCAGCATCTCCCAAATCGCATTGGGGTCGGCTGAACCGACGAAGCCGGATGGCGAAAAGTCGCCGGATGCGCCATGGGCGGATCCGAACGGCGCAACGGCTGCGATCAGGCACACGACGGCCTGCGCAGGAATCAAATTCTTGCCGCCAGCCAGCCAGTCCTTGTCAACCATCAATCACCCGCGCATTGCTGCGCCGCAGTGTCTGGCTTGACGGGTTTGGATCGGGTAAACGCCTACCCGCCCAAGCCAAAAATGTAAGTCAAATTACGGCAATTGCCCTGACATGATTAATGCTTCACTAATGGCGACGAGGCTCGAGAAATATCCGGAAAATGAATCCATCCGATTATTCGAAAAGACCATCCCAGACAGAGGGATAGAGTAGGAACAGGATTGATCCCGGACACGCGCCGACTGGTCGATGCGGCGTCGGATTGGATAGAACACGAAAGATCGGATCTGAACCCGCGAATGGATAAAGTTGAGTGCGTCGTGATCGGTGCGGGGGTGATCGGTCTTGCCGTCGCGCGCCGGCTGGCCCAGGCCGGCCGCGAGGTGATCATTCTGGAGGCGGCCGAAGGGATCGGCGGGATCACGGCATTCCGCATCGTAATTGCGGCAAGCTGATCGTCGCGACCACCCCTAAGGAAGCCACAAAACTGCAGTCGATCAGGGCTCACGCCGAGGCCAACGGCGTGCTCGACCTGCAAACGCTCTCCGGCGATGCCGCACGCACGCTGGAGCCGGCGCTGAACTGCGATGCCGCTCTGCTCTCGCCTTCCACCGGCATCATCGACAGTCACGCCTTCATGCTGGCGCTGCAAGGCGATGCCGAAGCTGCCGGTGCAGCCTGTGCCTTTCACACCCCGTTGCTGCACGCCAAGGCGCTCGCGGACCGGATCGAACTCGATGCCGGCGGCAACGCCCCGATCAGCCTTGAGTGCAAGCTTCTCGTCAATGCCGCGGGGCTTTCTGCGTCCGCGGTCGCGCGCAGCATCAACGGCATGCCGATCGACCTGATACCGGCGGCCTATCTGGCAAAGGGAAACTATTTCAGTTGCAGCGCGCGGTCGCCGTTTTCACGCCTGATCTATCCGGTGCCCGAACCCGGCGGGCTCGGCGTGCACCTCACTTTGGATATGGCGGGACAGGCCCGGTTCGGTCCCGACGTGGAATGGGTCGATAGCATCGATTACGCCGTCGATCCGGCGCGGGCGGAAAGATTTTATCCGGCGATCCGGCGATACTGGCCGACGCTCCCGGACGGCGCGCTGATGCCGAGCTATTCGGGGATTCGACCGAAGATCGTGCCGCCGGCGGTGGCGACGCAGGATTTCCTGATTCAGGGGCCACGAGATCACGGCGTCCCCGGACTGATCAATCTATTCGGGATCGAGTCTCCGGGCCTGACATCATCGCTGGCGATCGCTGATCATGTCGGCGAACTGGCTGCCATGTAAGCCCATCCCGGAGCGGCAGACCGGCTCGATACCTGACGCCGTCATGCTTCGCCAACGGGACGCGCTACGCGCGGACCCGTTGGCGAAGCATGACAGCAGTATTTGGGAAGCCTGTATTTGGGAAGCCTGTTAATAGACTGGCTGGTGGGCAGCCTGTCAGTGCAGCGTTTCGCTGGCGGTATGTCTCAGCCGTTCGATCTCGTCCTTGACCATCAATTTTCGGCGCTTCAGCTCAACAATTTCCAGGTCGTCTGTTGAAAGGTGCACGAGAGCTTCGTGCAATTCGTTTTCGAGAACCTTGTGTTTCCGCTCCAGTTCAACGAGATGCGCCTCAATTGCCATACGAAACCTCCTCTGTGGGATTAAGATTCGATCCGGAGGGCCGATTGTACACGAGCCGGCGAAGCTGTCGATGGGTATCGAAATTGGCGTTCTCATATTTGAGCGTCATATGTAACGAAGCGTGAGCATGGAACCGGTCTGGTGTGCAGCGCGAAAGCCCGCGGCGCCACCGGAGCCAACTTCCGATTTGAGGGCATGCCGGAAACCCCTGATTCCAGTGCGATTTTGCTTCAAACTTCCGGCCGGCGGCGAAAATAAGGAAGAACCGCCAAGCCACCGCCACACCAGCTTGCAGACCGCCCTCGCAGGGACGATATTCGGTCCACAGGTTTCCACAACCGTTCACAACCTCATCGCGTTTTTCAGCTAACGTACACCATGACCAACGAAGATGAGCGCGAACTCGAATCCGAGCTCGCACGGCTGCAGCAGGAGCACCGCGATCTCGATGCGGCGATCGATGCCCTGCATCAGTCGCCCGCGCCGGATCTGTTGCGGCTGCAACGATTAAAGAAGCGCAAGCTGCAGTTGCGCGACCGCATCGCCTTCATCGAAGACCAGATCACGCCCGACATCATTGCGTAGGTCTTGTCAGCGCCGTGGATTCATATCTCGATATTCAAGCGCCGCTGATCAATTCCCGCAGCACCCCCGTCACCTGCATCGGATTATAGGGCTTCGGCAGAAACCGTCCGCCTTCAGGCAGTTCGGTTTCGCTGACATGGACGTGGCCGGAGGTTGCGATAATCCTGATCGGCGGCCAGCGGCCCCTGACGGCTCGCGCGAGCTTCAACCCGTCCATGGAACCCGGCATCTGGATATCGGTAAAAACCACGGTGATGTCCCGGCGAGCTTCCAGAATTTCGATCGCTTCGTCAGCGTTTGCAGCCTCGACCACCTCGAACCCGGCGGCTTCGATCATATCGACCGCGTCCATGCGCAACAGAAACTCGTCCTCGACGATCAGCACCACGGGTCTTTTGGTCTCAACGAGACCCATGCGTCTCACTCCCCTATGAACACGCGTTAAGTCCCCGATTTTGTTTTGGTTCCAGCATTGATGATATCTCGACAAGTTCTCGACAGGTCGTTGAGCCTGCGCTAGCGTTTTTGGCGGGGACTACACCGAAGGCGCTTCATGGCGACCGACCTCAGCGCGGACATCGCTGCCGTGCAGGGCATCGCGGCGGTCCCGTGCATTCTCGAAGTGGTGTGCCGATCGACCGGCATGGGTTTTGCGGCCGTGGCGCGGGTCACCGAGCAGCGCTGGGTTTGCCGCGCAGTGCGCCACGAAATCGAGTTCGGTCTCGTGCCCGGCGGAGAGCTTGAGGTCGAGACCACCCTGTGCCACGAGATCCGGCAGAGGCTACGAGGCCGTCGTCATCGACAACGTCGCCGAAGACGCCGCCTACTGCGGACATCACACCCCGGCGAAGTACGGGTTCCAGAGCTACATCTCGATGCCCATCATTCTCGCTGACGGGACCTTCTTCGGCACCCTGTGCGCGCTCGATCCGCGGCCGGCGCAGCTGGATACGCCGGAGACGATCGGCATGTTCAAGCTGTTCCCGGAATTGATTGCGATCCATCTCGAGGCGGTGGATCGGCTGGCCGCCAGCGAGGCCAGGCTTTTGAGCGAGCGCGAAACTTCGGAGCTTGCGCGAGCAATTCATCGCCGTGCTCGGCCACGATCTGCGCAATCCGCTCGCCTCGATCGCCGCGGGGGACGCAAATGCTGACCAAGGAAGCCTCGAGGGAAGCCGCGGGCGAAATTCTCGGATTGATCCAGAAGAGCGTAGCGCGGATGTCGGCGCTGATCGACAACGTGCTGGATTTCGCGTGCGGCCGGCTCGGCAGCGGAATAGCGCTGAAGCGCTCGCCCCAATCATTGCAGCCGGTCCTGGATCACGTGATCGCGGAGCTTCGCGCAAGCTTACCCGAACGGAACATCGAAAAGATGTTCGAAAAAATTCCTGCCGGGGAACTGGGCCGAGGGCCTTGACTCCATGAGAACAAAATAGGAACATTGCGCCTGTCTCCAGCCATCGGGAATTTCGCCATGTCCGAATCCTCTTCACAGTCCGACGTCAGCCATTACGAGCAGGCCTGCGACCAGGCGATTGCGATGTGCGACGGAAACATGCGCAGCACCATCAAGGCGCTGATCATGGCGAATGAATATCTGGAAAGTGAACTACGGGAATTGCAGGCGGCAGTTGAGAGCGGCTGCGCGGCGGCAGGATTGCCGCACGCAAGTTACGACGCCGCCTGATCGCGGAACCAAACCTGGAGCGAGACAATGGTCGATGTCATCTACTACGTCGCGCTGCCATTCCTGCAGGACGATACCGGCGCACCGGTCGCCGGGGCGGCGGAAGAGTGCCAGAGTTCGTCGGGCGCGTTGCGGCGCGCGGAAGTGTTGTCGAAGGCCGCCGGCAGCGTTGGTGCGGTCGCCTTCAGCCGCACCGGCGATCCGATGATCGGCGAATTCAGCGACGCGAAATTGCTGAGAAAATTCGGCGACGTGCCGGATGATCTGAGCGGGCTCTGATAAATTCGCTTCCGGATCACCCATCGCGCGCGGCGTCATCGCAAGTCGCGAAAGAAGGCCCGCACTTCGCCGGCGAGCAGCTCCGGCTGTTCCAGTGCTGCGAAATGTCCACCCTTGGGCATGATGCTCCAGCGGCGAATGTCGGTGAACACGCGCGCCGCGGCACTGCGCGGCGGCTTGAGGATTTCGCGCGGGAATTGCGCGTAGCCGGTGGGCACCACAATCGTATCGCCCGCGGGCAGGATCGGCGAACCGTGAAGACGGGCGTAATAAGGCCAGAACGACGAGCCGATCGCCCTGGTAAACCAATAGAGCGAGATGTCGGCGAGCATGCGGTCGCGGCCGATCGCGAGCTCGACGTCGCCATCGCAATCCGACCAGGCGCGGAATTTCTCCACAATCCAAGCCGCGAGGCCGGTGGGCGAATCGGTGAGGCCGAAGGCAAGCGTCTGGGGGCGTGTGCCCTGGATCCATTGATAGCCGCTCTCTTCTCGGGTCCAGTGCGCAAGTTCGCCGAGGTAACGCCGCTCCTCCTCGGTCGGATCGGGAAAGGCGGAGGGATCGCGGCCCGCCGCCATCATCAGGTTGATGTGGATGCCGATCATCCGGTTCGCATGCGCATAGCCGAGTCGGCTTGAGACCGCAGCTCCCCAGTCGCCGCCTTGCGCGCCGAAGCTATGATAGCCGAGCACGTCATGCATGAGGGCGGCAACGCAATCCGCGATCTCGGGAACGCCGAACCGCCTCTGGCCGGGCTGGAAAGAAAGGCCGTAGCCCGGCAGGGACGGCGCCACCACGGTGAAGGCATCGCGCGCGTCGCCGCCGAACCGTGCCGGATCGGTGAGGCGCGGGATGAACTCGAGAAACTCGAACACCGAGCCGGGCCAGCCGTGCAGCAACAGCAGCGGCATCGGGTCGGGGCCGACGCCGGGCACATGCAAATAGTGCAGGTCGACGCCGTCGAGCGGGACGCGGAATTGCGGAAAGGCGTTCAGCGCGGCCTCCTCGGCCCGCCAGTCGAAATCGCTGCGCCAGTATTCGGCGAGCCCGCGAAGATACGCGACATCGGTGCCATAGGCCCATGCATCACCGGGCGCCTGGTCGGGGAAACGCGCGCGGGCCAGACGGTCGCGGAGATCGGCGATGTCGGCATCCGCAATACGAAGCGTGAAGGGGGTGGGTTTGACGGTCATGATCTGCTCGGCCGGTGGGACAGAGCGCTCAGTCTCTAGAAACCCTCAGCCGCCGTCCAGCGGCGGTGTCGGCCTGTCGGGGGACTGAATATGCATATCAGGCTTCATGCCGCCGCTGCGCCTTGCGCACATACATCGCGCTGTCGGCCTCCTCCAGCGCTCTGGCCGCTTCCGCATGCGTGCCGAGAACAGCGACACCGGCCGACGCGCCCGCGGCGACGGTGCGGCCGCGGAACACGAATGAGAGCCGGTCGATGGCTTGTTCCAGCGCCGCCGCCTTGGCGTGGGCGTCGGTTTCGCTCAGATTCCATAACAGCAGCGCGAACTCGTCGCCGCCGAGTCGCCCGATCACGTCGGAGGCGCGCACGTGGCGCAGCAGCGCCGCCACAATGGCCTTGAGCACCTGATCGCCCGCAGCATGCCCGAACGCATCGTTGATCGGCTTGAGGCGATCGACGTCGAGCACGATCAGTGCGGCGCTCGCATGGTAGCGCTTGATGTAGGCGACAGCGCGATTGAGCTCGCGCTCAAAGCCGCGCCGGTTCGGAATATCCAGCAGGAAATCGGTATCCGCCGAAGCCTCCAATTCGTCAATTCGCGCCAGTGCCTGCGCCAACTGGACCTTGAGCCGGCGAATCGTCAGTTTGGCCTCGTTGGGGGCGACCGCCAGCCGCGGCGCCGACGCGGAAGCGGGTTTCACCCGTCTGGCGCGCTGCGGCGCCGATTTGCGCTCCGCCACGCCGCTTTTACGGCGTTTCGCCGTCCCCGGAGCGGTCGCCTTGGTTTTCTTCTTCATGAACATCCTTGAGAAGACTTGCCGGAATTCACCAAGACAGGATAGTCCATTCCGGACCCCTTGCCACGCCTTGCCGAAGCCTGGGCCGATCTTATAATCCGGCCTATGCTTTTGGATTCCCGAAAAGAATTGACCGTATGACCGCCCCGATCGCCATCATCATGGGAAGCCAGTCCGACTGGGAGACCATGCGCCACGCCGCCGACACGCTGACCGCGCTCGGCGTCGCCTGCGAGAAACACATCATCTCCGCGCATCGCACCCCGGACCGGCTGTTCGCCTTTGCCAAGGGCGCCAAGGCCACCGGCTTCAAGATCATTATCGCCGGCGCCGGCGGTGCCGCCCATCTGCCGGGCATGACCGCGTCGCTGACCGAGCTTCCGGTGTTCGGCGTTCCCATCGAATCCAGGGCGTTGTCGGGCCTCGATTCGCTCTATTCCATGGTCCAGATGCCGGCCGGGGTTCCGGTCGGAACGCTGGCCATCGGCAAGCCCGGCGCCATCAACGCCGCGCTGCTCGCGGCAAGCGTGCTGGCGCTGGGCGATCCGGCACTCGCCGGCAGACTTGTCGCCTGGCGCAAGGCGCAGACCGAGGCGGTGGCCGAGCGCCCGGAGGGATCTGCGTGACTTCGACAAATCAGGTGAAGCTGAAGCCCGGCGACACCATCGGAATTCTCGGCGGCGGACAATTGGGCCGAATGCTGGCAATGGCGGCGGCGCGGCTCGGCTTGCGCTGCCAGGTGTTTTCGCCGGATCCGGATTCGCCGGCGTTCGATGTCGTGCTGAACGCAACCTGCGCGGAATATGCCGATGTCGAGGCGCTGGAGCTGTTCGCCAACGATGTCGACGTCATCACCTACGAATTCGAGAACGTGCCGGCAGCCTCTGCGATGATCCTGGCCGCCCGGCGTCCGGTGCTGCCCGACCGCGACGTGCTGGAAACCACCCAGGATCGCCTGGTCGAAAAGGATTTTGTCAAACGGCTGGGCATCGGCACCGCCGATTATGCCGATGTGTCGTCGGCGGCGGAACTGCACGCGGCGATCGGGACCATCGGCCTTCCCGCCGTGCTCAAGACCCGCCGCTTCGGCTATGACGGCAAGGGCCAGGCGATTATCCGCGACGGCGATGATCCGGGCCAGGTCTGGGAGGATCTCGGCACCAAATCCGCGATCCTTGAGGCCTTCATTCCGTTCGAGCGTGAGATTTCGGTGATCGCCGCGCGCTCGGCCAGCGGCGATGTCGAATGTTTCGATGTCACCGAAAACGAGCACAGCGACCACATCCTGAAAATATCGCGCGCGCCGGCTGCGATTTCCGAAGCGCTGGCGGCTGAGGCGCGCTCGGTCGCCGAGCGCATCGCCAATGCGCTCGATTATGTCGGCGTGCTCGCGGTCGAAATGTTCGTGGTGCAGGCCGATGACGGGCCGACGGTTCTGGTCAACGAAATTGCGCCGCGGGTGCACAATTCCGGGCACTGGACGCTCGACGGCGCGTCGATCTCGCAGTTCGAGCAGCACATCCGCGCCATTGCCGGCTGGCCGCTCGGCAAGCCGGTCCGTCATGGCCCGGTCGTCATGACCAATCTGATCGGGGACGAGATCAACGGCTATGAGCAGTGGCTGACGGTGCCGGGCGCGACCGTACACCTCTATGGCAAGGGTTCGCCGCGACCGGGCCGAAAGATGGGACACGTGACGCAGGTCGGAGCGGCGCCATCAAAAACTGCGTGACCGGGATCGAAAAGATCTGATTTGGCTGTGCCCGCAGGTGGACATTGCCGCCTTAGTCTGATACATCCGCGCGCTCAGGGCACGGGCACGGCCTTTTGCCGCCCCTTTGCTTTACCATAATTCAAATCCGATCAATGGAAAGAGGATGCCGCGTGCAGGTTCTCGTTCGCGATAACAATGTCGATCAAGCCCTCAAGGCGCTGAAGAAGAAGATGCAGCGCGAGGGTATTTTCCGCGAGATGAAGCTCCGCGGCCATTATGAAAAGCCCTCCGAAAAGAAGGCCCGCGAAAAGGCCGAGGCGGTGCGCCGCGCGCGCAAGCTCGCCCGCAAGAAGCTGCAGCGCGAAGGTCTGTTGCCGATGAAGCCGAAGCCGGTGTTTGGCGCCGGTCCGGGCGCCGATCGCGGTGGTGCTGGCGGCCGTGGCGGTCCCGGCGGCGGGCCGCGCGGGCCGCGCTGATCTTACTTATCTGCTGATTTGATTGCGATGACGCGGGCCTTTGTGCCCGCGTTGTTGTGTTGACCGATGCAATTGACGACACACCAAGCTACCAATGCTGTGTAAGCACGCGAGTGTTCCGCAGATATGGCCCGTCCGGTTTCCCATGGCTTTTCCGGAGCTTCGCGCCTTAGCCCGCGCGCGTTGACGGTCGTCGCTCTGCTCGCGCTCTGCGGCTGCTCGGTCAATCTGGGATCGCTGTCGCCAGAGCTCGATAAGGACCCAGCGCCGAAGCCGGCTCCAACCGAGACGAGCACGGGCGACGCCCAGGCCGACACCGCGCGAGGTCAGGCGCTGGCGCGATCCGGAAAGACCGAAGAGGCGCTCGCCGAGTTCGACAAGGCGATCGCGCTCGATCCCCATTGCGCCGAGGCCCTGTACGATCGCGGCCTGCTCTATCAGGCTGAAAAGCAGCATCAACTCGCGATCGACGATTTCACCTCGGCGAATGGCCTGACGCCGCAGCGGGCCGAACCATTGCTGGGCCGCGCGATCAGCTACCTTGCGCTGGACCGGATCAGGGAGGCCGCCGCCGATCTCGACGAGGCCGTGCAGGCCGACCCGACCAACGCGCAGATCTGGACCACCCGCGGGCTTGCCTATGAACGCCTCGGCGACAAGACCAGGGCCGCCGGGTCATATGGCCGCGCCGTCGGCATCCGCCCCAAAGACGAAGCCGCGCGCAACGGCTTTGCGCGCGTCGGCGGCAAGGCCGGCCAAACCTACGAACCGTTCTAGGTTATTTCGGCAACACGGCGTGAAACACCGATTTCGCCGCCGACAGCACGTCTTCGGCAACGTTCCGGCGTTCCTTCGGCAGCGGCTCGATCGCCTCGGCACGCAGGTCGAGCGGCTGCGAGACCGGAATATCGGCCGGCGGCGTCGGGCGGTGTGGATCGTCGTTCCGCGCGGCATCGTAGGGCGGCCTTCCCTGCGGCGATCCTGCCGCCGGATCGAACGGTTCGCGTGGCGGCGTCGAGACCATGATCGGCGGCGGAAGCGGCCGGACCGCCGGTGCGGGCACGGCACGGGGCGATTCGATCGGCGCTGCGTACACGACGTGGGGCGCGTCAGGGATACGGGCCGCGTCCGGGGCGCGGGCCACTTCTGGCGCACGCGGCGACGTGTCAGCCGTCAGGCCGCGCAATCGCTCGATCGCCGCACGTGCGAGTTCGTTGGCATCGCGGTGCTCATCAACAGGCGTTGCGGGCGCCGCTGCCTCGGCCGGCGGGACCGGATTTGGCGCGGCGGCGACGACCGGCACCACAGCCGGCGCAGAAGGTTGCGGCGCGGGGACCGTCTTGGCGACCGTCTTCTCGCGCGGCGCAGCCTGGTGCCTCCGCGTATCCGGGGGAATGCTTGCGGTCTCGGCGGGCTTGTCGGCGGATTTCTCCGCGCCCGCTCGGTCGAGGACGGCCTTTTCGGAGATACCCTTCGCCCTGACGCCCGGCTCGGGGATGTTGGCGACATCGGTGGAGGTTTCGGGCGTCTTGGCGTCTGTCTTGTTGGCGTCTGTCTTGGCCTCGGCCTTTACAGCCTCGGGCGTCTTGGGATCGGCCTTCGGCTCGGCGGTCGACACCACCGCGGCGACCGGTGCGTCAGGCTTGTTGATGTAATGATTGACGATGTAGGCCCCGATAACGGTCGCCAACAGCGACGGCAATACATCCAGGGTGAATTTCGAGAGGTATTTCAGCATGGCCAGCCTCTTCCCGCGTCCGTTCTGATGCGGAAACTTTGAGGCATTTTTGAGGGGTTGACTGTGACGGATCGGACGGATCGGTGGAAAGCCGGCAAATGGGGCGGGGTTATGGTTTCAATTCGACTTCCAGGAACACGATCTCGGTCGCGGTCTCGTTGAGCACGTCATGTTCCACCCCGGCCTTGCGGAAGTAGGACTTACCGAGGCCAAGCTGCGCCTTGGAGCGTTCCCCGCCGGGCGCCACGATGGTCATTTCGCCCGCGGTCACGGGAACGATGACATAATCCATCTCGTGAATGTGATGACCGGTGGCGCTGCCCGGCGCCAGCCGCCACTCGGTGACGCGGACTTCCGGCGTATCGACCTGAATATCTGATTTGGCGCTCAGCATTATCCTTCACTCCAACTCTCACGGCGCAAAAACCAGGAAAACGAATACCGCAAACACCACCATGTGAACCAGCCCGAACAGGATATTGGTGCGGCCGGTGCCGAAGGTGAGCATGCTGAGGATGAAGGTCATCGCCATCAGCACCATGGCCTGAGCGTCGAGCCCAAGCACCAGTTCCTTGTCCAGCGCGTAGGCCGCCACCGCGACCGCCGGGATCGTCAGTCCGATGGTTGCCAGCGAAGAACCCAGCGCCAGATTGATGCTCTTCTGCAGATCGTTCTTGCGCGCGGCGGCGACGGCGGCGACGCTTTCCGGCAGCAATATCAACAGCGCCACCAGGACGCCCGCAAAAGCCGGCGGCGCACCGATCCGCGCGGTCGCGAAATCGACCACCAGCGAGAACTTTTTCGCCAGCAGCACCACCGCCAGCAGCGAGATCAGGAGCAGCGCCATGCTCAGGCCCAGCAGGCGGTTCGAAACATGCGTCCCGCCATCCGCGGCGCCTGTGGCTTCGCTGACGAAATAACTCCGATGCCGGATGGTCTGGGTATAGAGAAACACCCCGTAAAGAATGATGGTGACGACACTGACAAAACCGAGCTGTCCCGCCGAGTAGATCGGCCCCGGCGTGGCCAGCGTGTAATTGGGCATGATCAGCGTGATGGTCGCCATGACGATCAGGACGCTGAGATAGAGGCTGGATCCGGTGACCTGAACATCCTGCTCGCGGTAGCGCAGACCTCCGGCCAGGATGCAGATCCCGACCAGGCCGTTGCACACGATCATCACCACGGCGAACACCGTGTCGCGCGCCAATGTGGGGACGGGTTTTTCACCGAGCATGATGGTCGCGATCAGCGCGACTTCGATGATGGTGACCGCCAGGGTCAACAGCAGGGTGCCGTAGGGCTCGCCGATCCTCTCGGCGATCAACTCGGCATGGTGCACGGCCGCGAACACGGTGCCGAACAGAATGATCAACAATACCACCGCAAACCCAAGCCCGGCGGCCGAGGGCGTGAAGGTGAGGCCGAGCGCGGTGGCGCCAGCGAAAAACAGGACCGCCAGCACGGGAAAGATCCACGCCGATCGCGGCATCGGGCCGTACGCGCTCATGCTGTCATATCCTCTCGGCGTGGACACCGATTATGCACCAAGCGACAGCCGCGGTCAGCCATTTGGGCCGCCAATGAACTGTCGTGCCGTCGAGATCGCACCATGATTGCCGAGATCGTCGTGGCCTCCCAGGGGAAACCGCACGAATTGTTTCGGCCCCGGGGCGAGCCCGAACAGACGCTCGCCGAACTCAATCGGAATGGTTAGATCGCGTTCGCCATGCATGACCAGGAGCGGAGCGGTGACGCGCGCCATGCGCTGATCGCTGTGAAACCGATCCCGCAACAGCCAGCGCACCGGCAGAACCGGAAAATGCCGGGCGGCAACATCTACCATCGAGGTATAGGGAGCTTCCAGGATCAGCTTTCCAACCGGCTGGTCGGCTGCAACAGCGACCGCGGCGCCGGTGCCGAGCGAAAAGCCCCACAGCACGATTCGATCGGGTGGGTATCGCGCGGCCGTGAAGGCGTAAGCCGCAGCGGCGTCTTGCAGCAGTCCCTGCTCGCTGGGCTGGCCGCTGGAGCCGGCATAGCCCCGATAGGACAACGCGACGAGCCCGGTCCCATCAGCGGCGATGGCCCGAAAGCGGCCGACGTTGCCCGCGAGGAAATCTCCATTGCCGGGAAAATAGATCACGACCGCATGGCCCGGCTGTGCCGGAACGTGCCAAATGATGACCTTCTCGCCATCGGCTGTGTTCAGAACATGCTCTTCGGCTTCGGGAAAGCCGGCGGCTTCGGGGGCCGTGCGTAGCGTTTGCGGTATCGGAAAGACGAATTCCCGTTGCTTGAAGAAAACGACGGCTAGACCGCCGAGATAGCCGACGATTGCGAGAATGACGAGCCATTTCAGGACGATCATGATTTCCCGTGAACAGCCTCACAGCGCCTTGACGATATTCTCGGTCATCTTCTTGGCATCGCCGAGCAGCATCATGGTGTTGTCGCGGTAGAACAGGGGATTGTCGATGCCGGCATAGCCCGACGCCAGCGAGCGCTTGATGAACATCACGGTGCCGGCCTTCCAGACCTGCAGCACCGGCATGCCGTAGATCGGCGATTTCGAATCGTCTTCGGCGGCGGGATTGGTAACGTCATTGGCGCCGATCACGAAGGCGACGTCGGCTTGAGCGAATTCCGAATTGATGTCCTCGAGTTCGAACACCTCGTCGTAGGGCACATTGGCCTCGGCGAGCAGCACGTTCATGTGGCCCGGCATGCGGCCGGCCACCGGGTGGATCGCGTACTTGACCTCGACGCCGTCCTTCTTGAGCTGGTCGGCCATTTCGCGCAGCGCGTGCTGCGCCTGCGCCACCGCCATGCCGTAGCCGGGCACGATGATCACCTTCTGCGCATTCTTCATGATGAAGGCGGAGTCGTCGGCGGAGCCAAGTTTCACGGGCCGGACTTCGCCACCCGCGCCGGCGCCCGCGGCGGCCGTCTCGCCGCCAAAACCGCCGAGAATTACCGAGATGAAGGAACGGTTCATCGCGTGGCACATGATGTAGGACAGGATCGCGCCGGAGGAGCCGACCAGCGCGCCGGTGATGATCAGCGCCGAGTTGCCGAGTGTGAAGCCGATGCCGGCGGCGGCCCAGCCGGAATAGGAGTTCAGCATCGAGATCACGACCGGCATGTCGGCGCCGCCGATCGGGATGATCAGGAGCGCGCCGAGCGCCAGCGCGATGATCGTGATCAGCCAGAAGTCGAGCGCACTGCCCGTCAGCACGAGGCCGACAATGAACACCACCAGCGCAATCGCCAATGCGACATTGATGACGTGACGTGCGGGCAGAATAATCGGCGCACCGCTCATGCGCCCCGACAGTTTTGCGAACGCGATCACCGAGCCGGTAAACGTCAGCGCGCCGATGGCGACGCCGAGCGACATTTCAACCAGACTTGCGCCATGGATGTTGCCGGGCGTGCCGATGTCGAAGGCTTCCGGCGCATAGAACGCACCGGCCGCGACCAGCACCGCGGCCATGCCGACCAGCGAGTGAAACGCCGCGACCAGTTCCGGCATCGACGTCATCGGCACCCGGCGCGCAATCACCGCGCCGATCGAGCCGCCGATGGCAACGCCGAGCACCACGAGCAACCAGCCGATGCCGTCGGCCGGCGGGTGCGCGGCCAGCGTGGTCGCGATGGCGATTCCCATGCCGGTCATGCCGAGGAAGTTGCCCCGGCGGGATGAGGCCGGGCTCGACAGCCCGCGCAGCGACAGGATGAACAGAACGCCGGCGACGAGATACAGGACTGCAGCGAGATCGGCGTTCATGATGCACGCACTCCGTCATGCGCGGGCTCGACCCGCGCATCCATCTGAATAAAAAGAATCTTGCGAAGCGCGATGAATTGCCGGGTCAAGCCCGGCAGTGACGACGATATCTTCTGAAAAAGATTCATAGTCGCCGTCACTTCTTTTTCTTCTGGTACATCGCGAGCATGCGCTGCGTCACGAGAAAGCCGCCGAAAATATTCACCGACGCGAACATCAGCGCGACGAAGCCGAAGCCGCGCGCCCAGGCCCCGCCGCTGCCGACCATCGCGACGCCCACGGCCAGCAGTGCGCCGACCACGATCACCGAGGAGATCGCATTGGTCACCGACATCAGCGGCGTATGCAGTGCCGGCGTCACCGACCACACCACGAAATAGCCGACGAACACGGCAAGCACGAAAATCGACAGCCGGAACACGAAGGGATCGACGGCCTGCGCGATATGATCCATGACGGCTCTCCTTACGCTTTCGGCTGAAAATTCGGATGAATGACGGCGCCGTCCTTGGTCAGCGCGGTGGCCTTGACCAGTTCGTCGTCCCACTCCACCACCAAGGCCTTGGTCGATTTGTCGACCAGCGTCTCGATGAAGGAAAACAGGTTGCGCGCATAAAGGCTCGAGGCCGAGGCCGCGACGCGGCCGGCCACGTTGGTGTAGCCGACGATCTTGATGCCGTCGACATCGGCGACTTCGCCGGCCGTGGCGCCCTCGACATTGCCGCCGCGCTCGACCGCAAGATCGACCAGCACCGAGCCCGGCTTCATCGACTTCACCATGTCCGCGGTGACAAGGCGCGGCGCGGGACGACCCGGGATCAGCGCGGTGGTGATGATGATGTCCTGCTTCTTGATGTGCTCGGCGGTCAGCGCGGCCTGCTTGGCCTGATACTCCTTCGACATTTCCTTGGCGTAGCCGCCCGCGGTTTCGGCCTGCTTGAACTCCTCGTCCTCGACCGCGAGGAATTTGGCGCCGAGGCTTTCGACCTGCTCTTTCACCGCGGGCCGCACGTCGGTGGCGGTGACGACGGCGCCGAGCCGCCGCGCGGTCGCGATCGCCTGCAGGCCGGCGACGCCGACGCCCATCACGAATACCTTGGCCGCCGGAATCGTGCCCGCCGCGGTCATCATCATCGGAAAGGCGCGGCCGAAGGCCTCCGCTGCCTCGATCACCGCGCGATAGCCGGCGAGATTGGCCTGGCTCGACAGCACGTCCATCACCTGGGCGCGGGTGATGCGCGGCATCAATTCCATCGCGAATGCCGATATGCCGGCGTCCGCCATCGCCTTCAGCGCGGCGTCGTTGCCGTAGGGGTCCATGATGGCGATGACCAGTGCGCCGCGCTTGTAGTTGGCAAGCTCGCTCGCTTCGGGCCGCTTCACCTTGATGATAATGTCGGCGTCCTTCAGCGCGTCGGCGCTGACGGTGGCGCCAGCCGCGGTAAACTCCGAATCCGGCAGACCCGACTTGATGCCCGCGCCCGGCTCGATCGCGATGTCGACACCCAACGCCTTGAATTTTTTCACCGTGTCGGGCGAAGCCGCAACCCGCGGCTCGGACGGATCGATTTCCTTGGCAACGGCAATTTTCATGGGGCCTCCGGCGGCGCGGGAAGCACGCGCGCGCGCAAACTAGCGCTTCTTTGGCAGAAATGGATACCGGTTTTGCAACCGGAATGCGTGCGATCTTCTGATACCGCCGCTAGGCGGCGACGCGGCCGGCCATGGATCAGGTCAGGAAAATCGCCATCATGGCAACGATGAAGATGACGGCGGCGGTGCCGTATTTCACCAGCATGATGAAACCCTCATAGGTCTGCTCATGCGCCGGATAATCGTTGCCGTCAGCGGTCGTGTAGGCCACTTCGTTATGCTCTGCCATCGGTATCCCCCGGTGAATGCTCGATCTGGCGTGCAATTACCGCAAACCCAACGGGAGGGCAACGGCGATGCATGGTTGCGCGTTTAGCCCCATCTTTCACGTGCCGGGCTCGTGCGGCCAATTGTCCCTGATCCAGCGGGTCAGGCTTTCCTCGCTGACTTCGCCAGCCGCGAGGGAGAGGATGATGGCTGCCGCCTCCGCTTCAGGCACAACGAAATCGATGCCGTTCACACCGAGGAAGGTGTACAATGTGAGCAGCGAGGTACGCTTGTTGCCGTCGACGAACGGATGATTTCGCGCAATGCCGAAGGCATAAGCTGCCGCCAATTCGGCAAGATCGGCCTGCTCGCACGACCACCTGTTTTTTGGCCGATCGAGCGCGGACTCGAGCATACCTTCATCGCGCAGGCCGCCCGCGCCGCCGTGGATCGTGAGCTGCTCGTCGTGAATCGCAACAACCATTTGGCGGGTGAGCCAAAACGGCTCGGTCATTTGGCGAGTTCAGCCAAGGCATTGTGGTAGCGCTTCATGCCACGCCGCGCGACTTCCATCGCCTTTTCGAAATCCGGATCATATGGAGTTAGTCGAAACCCGCCGTCCGGCGTCAGCGTCGCATAGAGTTTATCTCCAACGCTGACATGCATCCGAGCGAGCACATCCTTCGAGAGAATAATTCCCGACGAATTGCCAATCTTTTTGATCTCGACGGTTCCAATCACTTGGCCACGAGCGTCAGCCGCAATTTTCGATTGTTCGTTCATAGGGATCGCTCCGTTATACAGAACGTATAACACGGTTACCCTCCCCGTTCAACAGATGTCTTACTCCCCCATCCGGTTCCGCTTAGGCCATCCCCTCCAGCTCGTCGATCATGCCCGCGATCACCGACAGCCCGCCGTCCCAGAATTTGGGGTCCTTGGCATCCAGCCCGAACGGCTTGAGCAATTCGGAATAATGCTTGGTGCCGCCGGCCGCCAGCATCGCCAGATAGCGCTCGGCGAAGCCACTTTGCGCATTTTCGTAGACCGCATAGAGCGAGTTCACCAGGCAATCGCCGAATGCGTAGGCGTAGACGTAGAACGGCGAATGGATGAAATGCGGGATGTACATCCAGAAATTCTCGTAGCCCGGACGGATATCGATCGCGGGGCCCAGGCTCTCGCCCTGCACGCTGAGCCAGATTTCGCCGATTCGCTCGGCGGTCAGTTCGCCGTTGCGCCGCTCGGTATGGATGGCGCGCTCGAACGAATAGAACGCGATCTGCCGCACCACCGTGTTGATCATGTCCTCGACCTTGCCGGCGAGCAGTGCCTGGCGCTGCCTGGCGTTCCTGGTCTGCGCCAATAGCCGCTTGAAGGTCAGCATCTCGCCGAACACGCTGGCGGTCTCCGCCAATGTCAGCGGCGTCGGCGCCATCAGCGCGCCGTTCCTGGCCGCCAGCACCTGATGCACGCCGTGACCGAGTTCATGGGCGAGCGTCATCACGTCGCGCGGCTTGCCCTGATAGTTCATCAGCACATAAGGATGTGCCGACGGCGTGGTGGGATGCGAGAACGCGCCCGGCGCCTTTCCGGGCCGCACCGGCGCATCGATCCAGCGATCGGTGAAAAATCGCGCGGCGATATCGGCCATTTCCGGCGAGAATCCGCGGTAGGCGGTCAGCACCATGTTCTTGGCGTCAGGCCAGGCGATGCTGCCGGTGGCGGCAAATGGCAGCGGCGCATTGCGATCCCAATGCGCAAGTTTCTTCTTTTTGAACCAGCCCGCCTTCAACTGATAATAGCGATGCGACAGCCGCGGATAGGCCGATCGAACCGACCCCACCAGCGCATCGACCACCTCGCGCTCGACGCGGTTGGCGAGATGCCGCGAATCCGCCACGTCGGCAAATCCGCGCCAGCGGTCGGAGATCTCCTTGTCCTTGGCGAGCGTATTGGTGACGAGTGCAAAAGTCCGCTCGTTGGCCTTGAAGGTTTTCGCCAGCGCCTGCCCCGCCGCCTTGCGCTTCTCCGGCGCGCGGTCCTGCAGCAAAGTGAGGGTCGGCTCGATCGCCAGTTCGCGCCCCGAGACCTTGAAGCGCAGGCCGGAGATGGTCTGATCGAACAGCCGGTTCCAGGCGGCATAGCCGCTCTGGGATTTCTCGTGGAACAACTGCTCGACACGATCCTCGAGCTGATACGGCTTGTCCTTGCGCAGATCTTCGATCCAGGGGCGATAATGTCCGAGTTCGGGGGTCTGCATGGCGCGTTCCATTGTCGCATCGTCGACGCGGTTGAGCTCGAGCGCGAAAAACAACAGATGCACCGACGCCGACGTCAGCCGCTCGGAAACGTCACCGTAGAATTTGGAGATCGCAGGATCGACGCTGTCGCCGGCATGGATCAGGCCGGCATACGATCCGAGCCGCCCTGCCAGATCGTCGATCGCCTCGTAGCGCCTGACCGCTTCGGCCAGCCATTGGCCGCCACCCTCGCCCGCGGTGCGTTCGGCGAGCTTGCCTTTGAAGTCCGTCTCAAACGCGACGCATTCGGCGTCCATCTTTTGCAAATCGCGCGTGACTTCCGGCGCGTCGATCCCGGAATAGAGATCGGCCAGGTTCCATTCCGGCAGTTTTCCAGTCTTGTTCCCGCTCTTGGCTTTGACGGCGGAGGTCTTGATGGCTGATTTGCCTGGAGCGGTCGACTTGCGGAGAGCGGACGGGGAGCGCGAGGTCATCTTGTTCGAGCCTGTGTATGCGTTTCAATCAGGATGGTGGGGACAGCCGGGCGGGAACGGGAGGTCAACAATTAAGAGGGCGTTAATCGCCATCGGCGAGAGTGCCCCGATTCGAGACAGATAGTTGTAAAGTTGGGGGAACGCCATGGCTGCCAGTATTTTGATCGTTGACGACGACGCGGTGGTGCGTCGTCTGGTCGAAAACATGGTGCAGAAGTGTGGCTACGAGACGCTCGTCGTCGATTCCGGCGACGCGGCGATCGCCATGCTGACCACGCCGGATGCACCTGCGATCGATGCCGTCGTGCTTGATCTGGTGATGCCCGGCCTCGACGGCATGGGCGTATTGGCCAAAATCCGTGAAGCCGGTCTTGGCGTCCCCGTCATCGTGCAGACCGCCCATGGCGGCATCGACAATGTGGTGTCGGCGATGCGCGCCGGCGCCCAGGATTTTGTGGTCAAGCCGGTTGGCATCGAGCGGCTGCAGGTGTCGCTGCGCAATGCGCTGAACGCCAGCGCGCTGAAGGGTGAACTGCAGCGCATCCGGCACAGCCGCGAAGGCAGACTGACGTTCGCCGATATCATCACCCGCAGCGGGACCATGGCGGGCGTGCTGCGCACCGCGCAAAAGGCCGCCGCCTCGACCATACCGGTGCTGATCGAAGGCGAATCCGGCGTCGGCAAGGAATTGTTCGCCCGCGCCATCCATGGCAGCGGCGAGCGCAGATCAAAGCCGTTCGTTGCCGTCAATTGCGGCGCCATTCCCGACAATCTGGTGGAGTCGATCCTGTTCGGCCATGAGAAGGGCGCCTTCACCGGCGCCACCGAACGCCACACCGGCAAATTCGTCGAGGCCTCCGGCGGCACGCTGTTCCTCGACGAAATCAGCGAATTGCCGCTGGCCGCCCAGGTGAAACTGCTTCGCGCGCTGCAGGAAGGCGCGGTCGAGGCGGTCGGCGGGCGCAAGCCGGTCAAGGTCGACGTCCGCATCGTCTCGGCGACCAACCGCAAGTTGCTGGAGCGGGTCAAGAGCGGACAATTCCGCGAAGATTTGTTCTACCGCCTCCACGTGCTGCCGCTGACGATTCCTCCGTTGCGGATGCGGCGCGAAGACATCCCGCATCTGTTGCGGCATTTTCTGGCGAGGTTCTGCGCCGAAGAAAACCGTCTCATTACCGGCATCAGCGGCGAGGCGATGACTCATCTGTCGCAACTCGAGTGGCCCGGCAACATCCGCCAGCTCGAGAATGCGGTCTATCGCGCCGTTGTCATGAGCGAGGGCAACGAGCTCGGCCTTGCGGATTTTCCGCAAATCCACGCGCAACCCCAGGCAATGCCGGAAACCCACCACAACCAGGTCGAGCCGCTGGTCGTCGGTCCGGCGTTTCACTCGACCGTGCCAGCCATGGTTTCAGGTAACGAGATACCTATTGCACCGTTGCCGTCAGGCGGAACGCTGGCGATGCTGACGAGATCGGGAGAAATGCGGCCCCTAGAAGAGATGGAGACCGAGATCATCCGGTTCGCGATCTCGCATTATCGCGGGCAGATGTCCGAGGTTGCACGCCGATTGAAAATCGGCCGCTCGACGCTTTACCGCAAGCTCGATGAGGCGGCCGTCGACGAGCAGGCGGCCGACGGAAGAGACGGGGCAAACTGAGACAATGTCGGATTGTGACACTCCGCTGTTTGAAATGAAGCGGAAGACATCGGCGCTTCCAGAACATTTGAACCGTTGCTTGCCGGTGACAGACAAAGCGAAGGGCGCATGGCAAAAACGCGCAATCGGTTGCAATCGGAACCGCTTGAAGTCAGTTTGTCGTGA
>WNFO01000282.1_pt1 | contig 35747 bp, 32 predicted proteins | sample 5400251 | NCBI WGS metagenome assembly WNFO01 (sample SAMN13153354, study PRJNA577476) | soil metagenome | isolation source: 100 cm saprolite under Madrone tree | place: USA:California | collected 2016-06-14
CAGGCGATTGAAGCTCATGAAATCAGCACCCCCTCCAGCCGAATGCTACCGCCGATCAGGTCCCGCTGCACTCCAGAGGAACCCGCGGTGCCCGACACGCGTGCAGGCCACGGCCCCGGGCTGGCTAAGCTGTATTGCGGACGTGTATTGCCCGTATGTCGTCTTTTCATTCGACCCGTCGCGGGCAGGGCCGTAACGTCCTCGACGTATGAGCGGCACGACGTTTCGCCACTTTATCGACAATCGCTTCGTACAGTCCGGGTCAGAGCGGCAATTCGAGAAGTATTCGCCGGTTGACGGCAGCCTCGTCGGAACGGTGGCCGAGGGGGGCCAGGAGGAGGTCAACTTGGCGGTGCAGGCCGCCAGCGGCGCGCTTCAAGGCCCCTGGGGCCAGCTGACACTTGCGCAGCGTACCGAGATGCTGCATGCGGTCGCGCGCGAGATCGAGCGGCGTTTCCAGGATTTCCTCGACGCCGAGGTGCACGACACCGGCAAGCCCCGCTCCGTCGCCTCGCATGTCGACATTCCGCGCGGGGCGGCCAACTTCCGTGTGTTTGCCGATGCCGTCAAGAACGCGCCCACTGAGTTCTTCGAAATGACCACGCCCGAAGGCCGCAAGGCATTCAACTACTCGGTGCGCGTGCCCAAAGGCGTCATCGGGGTCATCTGCCCGTGGAACCTGCCTCTCCTGCTGATGACATGGAAGGTTGCTCCGGCGCTGGCATGCGGCAATGCCGTGGTCGTCAAGCCCTCCGAAGAGACCCCCGCGACCGCAACGCTACTCGGTGAGGTCATGCAGGCAGTTGGTGTGCCGGCTGGCGTCTACAACGTAGTCCACGGTTTCGGTGCCGGGTCGGCCGGCGAGTATCTCGCGCGCCACCCCGGGATCGCGGCCATAACGTTTACCGGGGAGACCAGCACTGGAGTGGCGATCATGAAGGCCGCGGCCGATGGCATCCGCTCGGTATCGCTCGAGCTGGGTGGCAAGAACCCGGGGATCGTGTTCGCCGATTGCGATCTGGAGGCGGCCGCGGCCGGCATCTCGCGCGCCGCATTCCTCAACACCGGCCAGATCTGTCTTGGCACCGAGCGTGTCTACGTTGAGAGACCGATATTCGACCGATTCGTCGCGGGGCTGAAAGAGAAAGCCCAAGAGCTGAAGCCGGGGCATCCGTCCGACAGGAGCACGGGCATCGGCCCCCTCATCAGCATCGCGCACCGGGAAAAGGTGCTGCGTTACTACCGTCAGGCGCTGGCCGACGGCGCCACGCTCGTGTGCGGAGGCGGCATACCCAAGATGCCCGATTCGCTGCGGAGCGGTGCCTGGATCCAACCGACGATCTGGACAGGTCTCCCTGAGACCTCGAGTGTCATACGCGAGGAGATCTTCGGGCCGTGTTGCCACGTTCGGCCATTCGATTCGGAAGAGGAAGCGGTGCGCCTGGCCAATGACACCCCGTACGGGCTCGCGGCAACGGCCTGGACGCGCGATGTCGCGCGCTCCTTCCGCCTGGGCACGAGCATCAACGCCGGCATCGTGTGGATCAATTCATGGTTCCTGCGCGATCTGCGCACGCCCTTCGGCGGATCGAAGCAATCGGGCATCGGCCGCGAAGGGGGCGTTCATTCGATAGAGTTCTACACGGAGCTGCGCAACGTCTGCGTGAGCACCTAAAGGCAGGCATCGAATGGCAGGCGTCAGCACCAGCAGAATCATACAGCTCGGCGACGAGCTCTTTGACAGCCTGCGCTCCCGATCACCGCTCGAGTCTCTGACGGATCGCGAGCCCGATCTGACGCTCGAGCACGCTTATCAGATCCAGGAGCACGTGATCGGCAAGCGGCTGGCGCTCGGAGATCGGATCATCGGCAAGAAGATCGGGCTGACGAGTCGTGTCGTGCAGCGCGCGCTGGGCGTCAGCGAGCCGGATTTCGGCCAGCTCCTCGCCAGCATGGTGGCCACCGACACCATTGCGGTCGCTACGCTCCTGCAGCCCCGTGCCGAAGGTGAGATCGCCTTCCTGCTCGATCGCGACCTGACCGGTCCGGGCGTCAGCAACGCCGATGTCCTGTCTGCCACGCGCTCGGTCCTGCCCTGCTTCGAGATCGTCGATTCCCGGATCCGCAATTGGCGCATACGGCTGCAGGACACCGTGGCCGACAACGCCTCGGCCGGCATGTTTGTACTGGGAGACCGGGCCGTCGATCCCATGACTCTCGACTTATCAACCTGTGGCATGGTGCTGGAAAAGAACGGAGTGCTCGAGTGCACCGGAGCAGGCGCGGCGGCCCTGGGGTCACCGGTGAACTGCGTCGCCTGGTTGGCCAATGCGCTCGGTCGATTCGGAACCCCGCTGCGAGCGGGCGAGATCATTCTGTCCGGCTCCCTGGGAGCGCTTATTCCGGTCGCCGCAGGTGACTGCCTGCATCTATCGATCGGCGGGATCGGCTCCGCGTCCGTCCGTTTCGTGTGACGCTCACGGGATCAGCGATGCCACTGACTGTCGCAAGAATCGCAGACCTCGCGCAGCGCCTCGACTCGGCGGCCCTCGGATGCGGGGCCCTGTCCAGACTCACCGACATCGAGCCGCAACTGTCGCTGGCCGATGCCTACGAGGTGCAATGGGCGCTGCGCAATCGCCGGTTTGCCGCCGGAGCCAAGTTGACGGGACTCAAGATGGGGCTCACGTCACGCGCAAAGATGAAACAGATGGGCGTCGAGACGCCGATCTATGGCTTCCTGCTGGACGAGCATTGCGCGCCCGCCGACTGTGAGTTGCCCGCCGCCGGGCTCATCCACCCGCGGATCGAGCCGGAGATCGCGCTCGTCACCCGCAGTCCTCTTCAGGGTCCCGGCTGCACCATCGCCACTGCGCTCGCCGCGGTCGATTTCGCGATTGCCGCGATTGAAGTCATCGATTCCCGCTACGCAGACTTCAAGTTCGACCTGCCGAGTGTGGTCGCGGACAACGCCTCATCGGCTCGCTATGTCGTCGGCGGATGCGCGCGGCGCGTGGACGAGCTCGACCTGCGCACGCTGGGGGTAGTCGTCGAGAAGAATGGGGAGGGTGCGGCATTCGGCGCCGGCGCAGCCGTGCTCGGACATCCCGCCTGGAGTCTTGCGATGCTCGCCAATCTGCTCGCGCAGCGCGAGCAGCTCATACCGGCCGGCACGTTCGTGATGACGGGCGGCCTGACAGAGGCAATCCCTGCGCAGGCGGGCGATCATTTCGTCGCGCGCTTCCAGGCTCTCGGCTCGGTGTCGCTGCGCTTCACCTGAGCCACAGCAGGTAACCTACCCATGCCCATTGCAAACTTGATGATCCTCGCGGGGCGCGCCCCACAGGACAAACAGGCGCTGATCCGCGCAGTGACCACGGCAATCGTCGACACGCTGAAAGTCAAGCCCGAAAGCGTTCGAGTGATCCTGCAGGAAGTGCCGGCAGAACACTGGGGTATCGGGGGAGTCAGCGCTCGAGAGCTCGGACGATGATCTCACTTCACGACATTCGCTATATCCGGCTCGGAACCTCGGATCTGGACGATGCCGTGCGCTACGCAACGCGGATCCTCGGCCTCGAGCTGGCCCGCCGTGATCGCTCGAGCGCCTATCTACGCGCCGATGACCGCGATCACACGCTCGTTTACACACTGGGGAATCCCCGCGACCATGTTGTTGCGTTCGAGCTGCGAACCGCGGGCGAGCTCGAGACCGCCGCGGCCGAACTCGAGAGCTCGGGTCGGCCCGTGCGGGCCGGTACGAAACTCGAATGCGAGCAGCGCTGCGTGCAGGCGTTTATCGCATTCCAGGACCCCAGCGGCAACTCGATCGAGCTCGTTACGCGACCCTCGCATAGCGGCAAACGCTACTTTCCGTCACGCGACGCGGGCATCACCGGCTTCTCGCACATCGGACTGCACTCGATCTCTCCGCGGCAGGATGAGGTATTCTGGACAACAGTGTGCAATGCGCGCGTGAGTGACTGGATCGGAGACGCGCCGCTGCTGCGAATCGATCCAGTGCATCACCGCATCGCGTTGTTCCCCTCCAAACGCACCGGCGTACAGCACATCAACCATCAGGTTGAGAGCATCGACGACATCATGCGTTCGTACTATTTCCTGCGCGAGCAGAACGTGCGGATCCGCTTCGGCCCGGGCCGTCATCCGACCTCCGGCGCGATGTTTCTGTACTTCCAAGGTCCGGACGAGATGATCTACGAGTATTCGGCCGGGGTTCGAATGATCACGGATGAGGGGTACACGCCGCGACAATTTCCCGCGACCAGCACGTCGTTCTGCGCCTGGGGAGCCAAACCCGACATTCCCGAATTCGTGACTGAGCTGAGCTCGAATGGCTGATCCGAGCGCCCCAGTCTTGACCACCGACGCGCGCCGAATGCGGATCGCGGCGCGGGCCCTGGCGCGCGCAGGGCTCGTTCATGCCTACGGTCACTGCAGTCTGCGAATCGATTCCGAGCAGTTCATCGTCAGCCCGCCGAAAGCTCTCGGGCTCGTCGGACCGAATGACTCGCCAGTGACCGTGCCCACCAATGGCAGTCTGCCTGCCGAGGCTCTCCCCGAGGTGATTGCGCATCAACACATCTATCGCCAGCGACGCGACGTGTGCGGTATCGCACGCTTCCAATCGCCGAGTCTCACGGCACTGTCCACTCTCGGGCTGACTCCCAGGGCTCGTCATGGATTCGGCGCGTACTTCGCCCCTTGCCCACCGCTGCACCTCGACCCGCGACTCGTGCGCGACGCTGCGAGGGCTGCGGCGCTGGTCGAAGAGCTCGGATCCGCCCGCGCGATCGTCATGCGCGGCAACGGCGCGATGACGGTTGGTGCGTCCATCGAGGAAGCAATCGTCATGGCCTGGTATCTCGAGGATGCGGCGCGCGTCGAGCTCGCGGTCCTCGGCACAAGACTCGAAGGCAAGGAGCTCACGCCGCCGGAAGTCCGCGATCGGGCGGTCACATCCGGAAGGATCGTGGAGCGGATGTGGGATTGGTTGACGGCGAGTGATCCTGAATTGCGTTAGTGGAGGGTTGTTCCATGCAAGAGGTGTCCCCTGCAGCGGCAGCGGCCGACGGCAGTACGCAGCCGACGTTGAAGCTCAAATTTCTGTCTCACGGAACGCTCGAGAGCAAGGAACTGGAGTTCACGCGCCGGTTCTACGAGCAGTTCCTCGGCTTGCAAGTCGTCAAGGCCAGCAAGATCTCCCTCTGGTGTCGCCTCGGAGGCCCGCACATCTACGTGGTCGTGCAGGTTCCGGCGCAGCGCAAGGCCGAGATGCCGTTTCTGAATCACAACGGGATCGATGTCGAGACCGAGGAGGAAGTGGATGAGTGTCACCGGCTGGTCGTGCGCGATGCGGCCCTATGGCGCCTGCACAAGATTACCAAGCCGGCCGTGCAGCATGGCACGTACAGCTTCTACTTCTACGACGCCGACGACAACTCGTGGGAAATCCTTGCGAATCCACCGGGCGGGTATTCATGGATGTTCGAACGGGGCGACCAGGAAGGGGCCGGGCACATGAGCAAGGCTTTCGAGCGGCCGCCGTCGACCTTGCGCAAGACTCCGAAGGCGTGAGTCTTGATCGAGCACTCTTACCGCCTTGCGACTTACGCGGATTCGACGGGGAAGCCGCGCGCGGGACTTGTTGTGGATGAACGGGTCATCGACGTGTCGGGGGCGCTCACGCTGACTCGGGCGCAGGCTGTGGCGCCGTCGCCCGCAGCGGTGCTGGAAGTGCTGCAGCGCTGGCAAGAGATCTCCCCCCATCTGCGGGAAGTCGCCCGTAATGCGCGTCACGGACAGCTCACGGTGCCGGCAGTGTCGCTTTCGAGTGTGCGCCTGCTGGCTCCGATACTTTACCCCGGGACCGTGTTCTGCGCGGGCGCCAACTACCGCGACCACGTGGCCGAGATGTCCAGGGCGTTGAATCTGCCGCCCGAGCCCGATCCACACGAGCTGGGGCTCAAGCCCTGGCATTTCATCAAGGCATCTGCTGCATGCGTACGAGGCCCCGGCAGCCGCATCGCTCTGCCTGCCTATTCGAACAAGGTGGATTGGGAGGCCGAGATTGCGGTGGTCATCGGACGCGAATGCCGCAATGTGAGTGTCGACCAGGCGCTTGAGCACGTGGCCGGCCTCACCATCGCCAATGACCTGTCGGCCCGCGACCATCTCAGGCGCGAAGGTGTGTCCGCGGAATCCCCGTTCCGCTTCGACTGGGTCAGCCAGAAATCGTTTGACGGCGCGCTGCCGCTCGGCCCCTGGATCTGTCCGTTCGACGATATCGAGGACCACCGCAATCTGCGCATCCGGCTGTGGGTCAACGACGAGCTGATGCAGGATTCCTCGAGCTCGAATCTGATCTTCTCCGTGGCGGAGCAGATCGCGCACCTGAGCACGCGACTGACTCTCATGCCGGGAGATGTCATCGCCACCGGGACGCCGGCGGGGTGCGGTGCCGCACGGGGACGATTCCTGAAGCCTGGCGATCGCGTTCGCATCTGGGTCGAAAGCATCGGCGAGCTCACGAACGAGTTCATCAGCTGAGTGCGGAAAGCAAGCGCCGGAGAAGATATTCCGTGAGCAAGATCAACGTCGCACTGCTTGGCTCGGGCAACATCGGCACCGATCTCATGTACAAGGCCATGCGCAGCCCGCAGCTGTCGCCGCTGTGGATGGTCGGTATCGATTCTGCCTCCGACGGACTGGCGCGCGCGCGCGCCGCAGGCCTCAAGACCACTGCGCAGGGCCTCGATGGTTTGCTGCCGCAGCTCGCGCGAGATCGGATTCGCATTGCCTTCGATGCCACTTCCGCCTATGTCCACCACGAGCACGCGCGCCGGTTGCGAGAGCATGGCGTCGCAGTTGTCGACCTCACGCCGGCGGCGGTCGGCCCCTACTGCGTTCCGCCTGTGAACCTGGCGGAGCATGCCGGCCGGGGCGAAATGAACCTCAACATGGTGAGCTGCGGCGGACAAGCCACCATTCCAATGGTTGCCGCCGTCGCGCGCGTGCAGCCGGTCGACTACGCCGAGATCGTGGCAACGGTCGCCTCGCGCAGCGCGGGACCGGGCACGCGCAGGAATATCGATGAGTTCACACGCACGACGGCCAGCGGCATCGAGAAAGTCGGCGGCGCCAAGCGCGGCAAGGCGATCATCATCCTGAATCCTGCCGAGCCGCCGCTGATCATGCGCGACACCGTGCATTGCCTGACACACGACGAGCCCGATCGGGGGCAGATCCAGGCCGCCATAGCCGCCATGATCGGCGAGGTGCAGCACTACGTCCCGGGCTACCGCTTGACGCATGGACCGGTCTTCGAGGGACGGCGTGTGTCGATCTACCTGGAGGTGGCCGGTCTCGGCGATTACCTGCCGCGTTATGCAGGCAATCTGGACATCATGACCGCAGCCGCGCTACGCACTGGCGAGATGTTGGCTGCGGAGATCGCTGCGGGGCGCTTCGATCCGAAGCCAGTGGCTGCCTTCAGGGAGACCCCGGCATGAATTTGCGCGGCAAGCGGATTCTGTTACACGACATGTGTCTGCGCGACGGCATGCATCCGAAGCGCCATCAGATCTCGATCGAGCAGATGGTGAGCATTGCGACGGCTTTGGATGCCGCGCGAGTGCCGTTGATCGAGGTCACGCACGGCGACGGCCTGGGCGGGGCCTCGGTCAATTACGGGTTTCCCGCGCATACCGATGAAGAGTACCTGCGCGCTGTCGTCCCGCAGATGAAGCAAGCACGCATCTCGGCGCTGTTGCTGCCTGGAATCGGGACCGTCGATCATTTGCGGCTCGCCTACGACTGCGGAGTTCAGACTATTCGAGTGGCCACACATTGCACGGAAGCGGACGTCGCGGAGCAACACATCGGTCAGGCTCGCAAGCTCGGATTGGACACCGTGGGGTTTCTGATGATGGCGCACATGCAGGAGCCTGTCGCCCTGGCGCAGCAGGCGAAGCTCATGGAGGACTACGGGGCAAATTGCGTCTATTGCACGGACTCCGCCGGTTACATGCTTCCCGACGATGTCAGCGCTCGCGTCCACGCGCTACGCGAAGCGCTGCAGCCGACTACCGAGATCGGCTTTCACGGACATCACAACCTCGCGATGGGTGTCGCCAACTCTCTGGCGGCGGTCGAGGCAGGCGCCACGCGTGTCGACGGGTCTGCAGCCGGCCTGGGAGCCGGAGCGGGCAACACCCCGCTCGAGGTGTTCGCCGCCGTCTGTCAACGCATGGGGGTAGACACCGGCGTCGATCTTTATCGCCTCATGGATGTGGCGGAGGATCTCGTCGTGCCGATGATGGACCAGCCCATCCGAGTCGACCGGGATTCACTCATGCTCGGATACGCGGGCGTGTACTCCTCATTCCTGTTGTTCGCGCAGCGAGCGGCGCAAAAGTATGGCGTCTCCTCGCGCGACATCCTGGTGGAAATGGGGCGCCGCAAGACGGTCGGCGGCCAAGAGGATCTGATCGAAGAGGTGGCCATTGAACTGGCACGCCTACCAGAGCGCCCCGGCCGGTCTCCGAGCGCCTCTGCCGCGCGACACGATCCATGAAGAAGCTTGCGCTGCGGTCCATTCTCTTCGCGCTGCCGCTCATCATCCGGCGAGCGGCCAGGAAGCACCGCTCGGTTCGCGCAAAGCTGCAGTCCGGTCGCTGCGTAGTACAGCTGCGCCTGCGCGACGCGAGTCTCTCGAGGCACTATGTATTTGCAGACGGCAAGGTCACCGGCTTCTGGGGCTTGCATCCGCGACCCGACACAGAAATGGTCTTTGCGAGCGTGGACACGGCGCTGGCGATGGTCCGGCCCGACCCGGATTACGCGGTCATTATCGATGCCCTGAAGAATTTCAAGGCCACGGCCGCCGGTGCTGACCGCTGGACCGTCTGGTTCGGGCAACTCATGCATCTGGTGAGCACGGCCGGCTGGAGTTATGGGACGCCCTTTAAGGATGGCACGGTTCGCTATACGAACCTGACCAACGGCGGCCCGATTTACGTCCACGTACGCGACGGCCGCATCATCCGCACCACGCCTATCGACCTCGATCGAAGCGATCCGCCGAGTTGGACGATCCGTGCCCGAGGTCGATCCTTCTCGCCTCGCCGGACCGCCACGGTCAGCCCACACGCTCTGGCTCTCAAGTCGCTGGTCTATTCCTCCAAACGTCTGTTGTATCCGATGAAACGGGTCGATTTCGACCCGCACGGTGCGCGCAATCCGTCCAAACGGGGTGTCTCCGGCTACGTCAGAATCTCCTGGGACGAGGCACTCGACCTGGTCGCCGGGGAGATCCAGCGCATGAAGCGCGAGCATGGCCCGGGTGCCATCGCGATTGCTCAGCCTGCCCATCACCAGTGGGGCAACATCAATTATTGGCTGAGTGCCCTGTACCGCTTCGGCAATCTGATCGGCCATACAAAAGTCGCCTTCAGTCCGATCAGCTGGGAGGGTTGGTACTGGGGTGCGATGCACCACTACGGCAACAACATGCGGCTCGGCATCCCCGGCTTCTACGGGACGGTGGCAGACTGCCTGCAGGAAGCGCAGCTCATCGTGTTCTGGTCGAGCGATCCGGAGTCGACCGGTGGTATCTACGCCGGATTCGAGGGGACGCAACGGCGACTGTGGGCGAAGGAGCTAGGCATCGAGTTCGTCCACATCGACCCTTGTCTGAATCACACGGCGCAAATGCTGGGCGGAAAATGGATCGGCATTCGGCCCGGAACCGATGCCGCGCTCGCGATGGCCGTTATGTACGAATGGGTCGTCAACGGGCTCTACGATCGGGACTATGTGGACCGCCGGACCACGGGTTTCGACGAGTGGCGCGACTACCTGCTGGGTGTGACGGACGGCTTGCCGAAGACGCCCGAGTGGCAGGAATCCGAGACCGGAGTGCCGGCCAAGGACGCGCGCAGCCTGGCGCGAATCTGGGGGAGCCGCAGGACGTACCTCGCCGCCGGCGGTCTCGGTGCCGGCTTCGGCGGCGCCTGTCGAACCGCGAGCGGCAGCCAATGGGCGCGCTGCATGGTCCTCATGATGGCCATGCGGGGTTGGGGCAAACCCGGCGTCAATTTCGGCAATCTGCAACTCGGCGTGCCCATGGATCTCAACTTCTATTTCCCGGGCTACGCCGAAGGCGGCATTTCCGGGGATCTCATCAATACGGGCAGCGCTCCGCACAACTACGTGCGGATGCCGCACGTGCTGACGATGAACCCGGTCAAGCAGGTCATCCCGCGGCAGCGCCTGGCTGAAGCGATCATCGACGGCAAATGCAGCGGATATCTGTGGGATGGGATGTCTCTGGAGGGACAGTTCTCCCGTTACGAGTATCCGGCGCCGGGGCATTCCCGGGTGCACTTGTTGTACCGATATGGCGCTTCCTCGCTCGGCACCATTCCGAATTCCGCGCGGCTCATCGAGGCGTACCGCCATCCGTCGCTGGAGTTCGTGGTCGGTCAGGCGATCTGGCTCGAGAACGAAGCCCAATTCGCGGACGTGTTGCTGCCGGCCTGCACTTCGCTCGAGCGCTGGGACATCTCCGAATGGGCCAACTGCGCGGGATTTCTCCACCACGGCCAGAACCAGGTCAATCATCGCACCGTGATCCTGCAACACCAGTGCATCGAGCCCCGCGGCGAATCGAAATCCGACTACCAGATCTTTCTGGACATTCTGACGCGCCTGGGGCTGGGCGCCCTGTTCTCGGAAGGCGGCTGCAGCGAGCTCGATTGGTGCAAGCGAATATTCGATTCATCCGACCTGCCGAAGGTCGTGAGCTGGGAGGAGTTCCTCAGCAAGGGCTATTACGTCATCGATCCCGGCGCGGACGCCGCGCGAGCACCCGTCGAGATGCGCTGGTTTGCGGAAGGCCACGGCAAGGACACCCCTGAGCCGATGCCGCTGCCGGGGCAGTACTCGCAGGAATTCGGCAAAGGCTTGCCGACCCAATCCGGCAAGTTCGAGTTCGTGGCGAACTCACTGCGCAGAATCGAAAGCGAGGATCCCGAACGTCCCGCTGTCAACCGCTATCTGCGCAGCTGGGAAGGTCCGAAATCGGGGGACCTCGTGCGGCAATACCCACTGCAACTCGTGACCGCCCATCCCCGCTACAGCTTTCATACCTACGCAGACGGCAAGAGCGCCGCGGTCAGCGATCTCAAGGATCACCGTGTGCTGGTCGGTGGACACCGCTATTGGGTCGTGCGCATCAATGCTCGAGACGCCGAATCTCGGGGCATACGTCACCATGATCTGGTCAAGGTCTTTAACGGACGCGCTGCGGTAATCTGCGCCGCAGACGTCACGGCTACGGTGTTGCCAGGCGTTCTTAGAGCCTACGAATCGTGCGCGGAGTTTGATCTGGTCACGACCCCTGAAGGTGTTGTCGACCGTGGCGGCTGCCTCAATCTTCTGACACCCGCCCGCACCATGTCGGCGACCGCAGATGGCATTGCTCCTAACTCCTGCCTCGTCGAGGTGAGGAAATGGGAGCGCACACTCGAGACAGCAGCATGAACAAGTGGGCGCTGGTCGTCGATGTCGCCAAGTGCATCAATTGCAACAATTGCGTACTGGCGACGAAAGATGAGCATGTCGGCAACGATTTTCCGGGATACGCCGCTCCGCAACCGGCGCATGGCCACGAGTGGATCTCGATCGCGAGCTTCACGCGCGGCAGCGGCTCCATGGTGGACGTGTCGTACGTTCCCACCATGTGCAATCACTGCGACGATGCACCCTGCATCAAGGCGGCGGGCGATGGTGCGATCTACAAAAGGCCCGACGGCATTGTCATCATCGACCCGGTCAAGGCCCAGGGACGCAAGGATCTGGTCACATCCTGTCCCTACGGGGCGATCGCCTGGAACGAGGAAGCAGCGCTTCCGCAGATATGGATTTTCGACGCCCACTTGCTCGATAGCGGGTGGAACAAGCCGAGGTGCGTTCAGGTCTGTCCGACAGGGGCGCTGGAGGCGGTTCATACCTCGGACGAAGAGCTGCAGGCGCTCGCGGCGCGGCAGGAGCTGGAAGTCCTAAGGCCCGAGCTCGGCACCAAGCCGCGGGTTTTCTATCGGAACCTACAGCCGACGCGCTGCTGTTTTCTGGCGGGAAACGTCTGCCGCACGGGGGCGAATGGCCAGCAGGAAAATGTCGAGGGCGCGCACGTGGAATTATCCATCGAGGGCGCGGAGGCGCGGCGCGCGACGACCGACTGCTTTGGAGATTTCAAGATCGACGGGCTCCAAGGCGGGGGCGCGAGGTACGAGCTGCGCATCCGCCATGAGGCATTCGGGGAGGCGCAGGCGACCGGAATCCTGCACGAGAGCGCGATGATCGGCCCAATTGTGTTACCAGACCGGTCAGGGTAAGCCAGCGCCGCTTCCGGGGGCCTTGCAAGCGCGGCGCCATGTTCGGCGGGCAATACGCTGCATTTCCACATGTCATTCGTCGCGGCGACTCCGCCACGCTAAGGTTCGATCCACAAGTCCCGCAAGCGTCGAGCAGGACGAGGTAGCCAACCCATGTCCACTCAATCTCCGCGCTACGATTTCGAGCCCATCATCCACCGTCAGCCGGTCAGATTCCCCGGGGGTGAGCGGCTCGCTGTGCTGATCTACGTCAACATCGAGCACGTACCGTTCGGCTCGACATCGCTCGCGCACGCTGTTTATCCCGGGACGCTGCAGTTCAGTCCCGACATTCTCAATCACGGGTGGCGCGATTACGGCAATCGAGTCGGCCTGTGGCGGATCATGCAGGCGATGGACCGGCATGGGTTTCGTGGCACCGTCAACCTGAACAGCGACGTCTGCCGTGAGTATCCGCAGATCATCCGTGAGGGCAATCAGCGCCGCTGGGAGTGGGGTGCGCAGGGCGACAACAACACGAGCATCGCGACCTTGATGTCCGAAGAGCAGGAACGTGCGTTCATTAAGCGCAACCTCGCGATCATCGAGGAGGCGACCGGGAAGCGCCCGAAAGGCTGGTTGGGGATGTGTCTCGCGGAGAGTCTCAACAGTCCGGATCTGCTGGCCGAGGCGGGAATCGAATACGTTTCGAACTACGCCCATGATGAGCTGCCGGTGCCGATGCGCGTGAAGCGCGGCTCGCTGCTGACCATGCCCTACACGCTCGAGCTGAACGACGTACCAACTATCCTGGGCAAGGGAGCGTCCGGGGAAGTATTCGGGCGGATGATCGTGGACCAGTTCGATGTGCTGTATGCCGAGGGGATGGAGCGGCCGCGCATCATGTCGATATCACTGCATCCCTTCATCTCCGGCCACCCGTTCCGCATGAAACATCTGGAGGCCGCGCTCGCCTATGTGGCATCCCACAGCGCCGTCTGGTTGACGACGGGCGGGGAAGTAAACGACTGGTACCGGGCCAACTATCTGCCGAGCGCGTAACCGCAGCGCCTGGATCGCAGTGGCGCCGTACCTACCGGTATCGCACTCTCGCCTACCGCCTGACTCGGTTTTCCTCGGCGAACACCTGGCGCATTACCTTTACGAGCTCGGGGTCGGAAAAATCGAACAGCGCGCCGTTGCCTGAAACCCATTGGTAGGTATGCAGCAGGCGCGTGATCTTCCATTGCCCGCCAATGCACGCGAAGCTGTTTTCGTACCAGCCGTTCTGCGTGTACTCCGCCGCGCCGCCATCGGTCGCCTTCCAATGTCGCGCGACCATATAGATGATCGCCTCGGCGCGGTCGCCGTGGATGGTCGCGGAGAAATTGGAATATTGATGGTGGCGCCGCACCGGGCTCAAGATCAGCTCCGCAAAGCGCGTCCACAGATCGGCATCGACGTGAACCTCCGGAAAGCCGGTCAAGCGCTCGAAGTTGACCCGGAACCGGTCAGCGAAGCAGCTCCGGTAGAGCGGCCAGTCACCGAGATCGAGCGCGCGCCCGAAATTCAACATGACCCGTTCGATCTCGGCCTTGGTCCATAGGGTCTCGAGCATCTGGTCGGTCGATGGGCCACTCATATATTCGAACCCGCTTTTACTTCAATAGCTCACGGTAAGCCGCAGGCCATAGGTTCTTGGCTCATCGAGATAGGCGGTGCCGGGACCCGGCAAACCGGCCGCAGCGGTAGCCGCAATGACTGCCCGGTTCTGGATGTTCTTGATCCACGCGCCGACCGTCCAGCTCGAGGCATCGTAGGTGAGCGAGGCATTGCCTTTGTTCGAAGGATCCTGGCGCACGCCCCTGTTGTGGACGTAGTCCGCATACCAGGAGCTTTCGAATCGCCAATCGATATGCGCCCGCAGCGTCGCGGAGCCTACGGCCATGTTGTGGGTGTAGCCGGCAGAAGCAGTCCAATCCGGTGCGTAGGCCAACTGCAGGCCATCGTAATTCACGCCGTTCGGCGTTGTAAAAGCCACGTTCCGGGCGCGGGAGTAGCCGATATTCACGCTCAGTTGATCGTCCGTGAGCACCCGCGCGAGCACGTCCAGCTGATCGCCCTTGATGGCCACCTTGCTCGCATTGAAGATCGTGTTATAGGCCGCGGCGATGTTGTAACTTTGAATGAGCAGGTCGCGATAGTCGTAGTAATACACCTCATTATTGATCTGCAGTCGGTCATCCAGCCAACGCGACTTCATGCCCACCGTGTAGGAGAGCAGACGCGAGGGTTTGACCTCGTTGCTGAACGTGGGCGTATTCGGCAGTTCGTTGAACGTTCCCGGCTGGTAGCCGGTTTGAACGGTGCCGTAGGCCATCACCTTGCGCGTCACGTCCTTCTCGACGCCGACCTTCCAGTCGAGATGATTGTAAGTCTTGTCAAACGTATACGGCAGTCCACCCAGGGCCATTGGCTCATTGCCGTGGGCGGTGCGGTTGGTCGAGCTGGCGCGCGCGCCGATGGTTCCACGCCAGGTATCGGTGAAGCTGTACGTGGTCTGGCCGAACGCGGCGTAACCCTTCAGGCGGTCGGCGTCCACGTTGTCCTGCAGGAAGGCGAACGGCAGATTGGTGAACAGAGTGATGCCGCCCCAGTTGCGCACGTTATAGAAGTAAAGCCCACCCAGCCACCGCAGCCGCCCGCCGTCCTTGCTGACGAGCCGCAGCTCCTGCGTGAGCTGATTGTAATGCGCGGTGTTCGACGAGCGCACGGCGCTCAGCCAGTATTCGGGCGCGGCGTCCAGATACAAGTAGGAGGGAAGGTAGCTGAGCCTCGCGGCACCGAAGTCGTAATCGATCTGGCCGCCGATCATCGCAGTGCGATAGTGGTTGTCTTCCGCTACCGGCGTGCCAAATGGAGCGGCAAACGGGCCCGTGCGCGTGTCGTCCCAGGGATTGGAGTGCAGGAAGCAGGGCTCGCAATACGCGCCGGTGACGGGGTCCACTCCCTTGTTCACCAGGTTCGCCGTGTGCCCGTATTTGCCGGCGCCCTGGACCCAAAGATAGACCGACAATCTCTCATCGGGATTGAAGAGGCTCGACAGTCGCACGCTGACGTCGTTTTTCGAGTCAGCGCCTGTCGTCATGACACCGTCGTTCCTGTAGTAGTCGACGGCGGCTCGAAATGCAAGCCTGTCGGAGGCTCTGATGTCGTGGGTCACGGTGGCGTGCACGGCTGAATAGTTACCCACTTCCAGCAGGGTACTGCCATCATTGTCGAACCCCGGCCGCCTGGGCGTAACGTTGATGGTGCCGCCGATGGCACTGCGGCCATACAGCGTTCCCTGGGACCCAGGCAACACTTCGAACTGCTCGACGTCGAAGAACCCGGCACTGACCGCCTCGCGGGGCAGATAGATGCCTGCTAGGTTGAAGGCGACATTCGGCTCGACATTCGCCTGGTCGAGGTTGGCGCCGACGCCGCGAATGAACGTCTGCGTATTGTTTCCTTCGGCCTGGAACCGTACCGAGGGCACCAGCTTCTGGGCTTCACGCAGATCAGTCACGCCGGCGTCGATCAGGGTGTCGGCCGTAATCGCCGTCACCGCGGCGGCGGTCTTCTGCAGACTCTGCGTCTGTTTTTCCGCCGTCACGGTGACTTCCTCGAGCGCCTCTGCGGTCTCTGCCGGGGCCGCCAGCGCGCTGCGCGGCAAGGACGTGCCAAGTAGTGTTGCGCATCCGCAAAAGGTCAAGACAATCCGCAGCATTCGCAGTCCCCCCTTTCCGAAAAGCCAGCATTACGCAGGCCGCGCACGCCTGGGCTTGCAGACACGGCATTGCTGGACGGTTCGAAGGCGCGATCCGCAACAACAGTCGTGTCGAATTCGCTGTGCGCAGCTCTGACGTGCTAGCTAATAGCGGGAGGATGTTGTAGGCAAATGAAGATCGGCTATACACCGAATTCAATGTGCGCATGAACCTGAACGCGCGGCGGGGGACGCCTGCAGCCCCTGATTCAGCGACGATTGGGTAGGGTCTAGACCCCAGCCACCGGCTCCGCTTCCTCCGGCCGAGCGGCGGAGGCGGTCGGAATCCGAGTCAACTCCGTCGCGAGTGCACGCCCCTCTTCGTCGGTGAGCGCGGCTTCCTGCAGGCGCGCGAGTATCGCCCCGCCGTCCGCGCGGGCCTCGAGGCGATCCAGCTGCGCCAGGAGCGTCGTGAAGTTGCGCCAGCCACGCTCGTGCGTCTCGCCATAGCCTTTGATCAAGCGCTGCGCCTTGGCGAGCTCCGTTGCGAGCGCGTAGTTGCACGGCGCCAGCCGTGCCATGCGCTCGAGCCACTGCTCGATACGGGCGTTCTCCTCCTGGTAGCGCAGCGTTGCGCGCCGCCAGCGTCTCAACCCTGCCAGCGCGTGCAGGAACAGAAAGCCGCTGACAGTGGTGGTTCGGATCTGCTTTCCGCCGGTCCAGCGAGCCAGAGCCCGGCACAGGCGCGGCGCGGCGCGCAGCCGGCGGCCCAGGCTGGCCGGCAGCGTCCCGGCAATCTCGGCGACCCGGGGTTTCATGAACTCCGTGATGCCGACGAGTTGGTCGGGCTCCGCGCGCACCTCGTCGCGAACGCGCGCGAAGCGCGTCGAGCGCGTTTTCAAGTCGGCGACTCGAATGGTGTCCTCGAAGCTCATCCATAGCGCGAGTCCCCGCGCAGCCGCCGCGGTCAACGCCAAAGACCCGCCCTCCAGCTGTTTCGCATCAAGCGCCCCAATCCGCTCCAGCCGCTCGAGATACAGAGCGGCATAGGCCGGATCCTGGTAGTCGAGCGCGCGCCGCACACCTTCGAGCACGAGCGCCTGCAGCCGCTCGGGGAAGCGATGCACCCGGTCGAGCAGCGGCTGCAGCTCGGGCGAGCGCGACTGAGTCGGAACGACTTTAGCGGCCGTAGGCGCCTCCCCGCGGTCCGCGGTCACGCTATCGCCGCGCTCAGCCGACCGATAAGCGTCCTCGAAAGCCGCGAGGTTCGTGTTGACAGCGATGCCACTCCTACTGATCGCGGCCTCGAACGCCTCCTTGCGAAACGGCAACGCACCGCTCCCGCAGACCGCTCCGAGCAGCACGGAGCTGATGACGCTAGCGTGCCGCTCCGCCGTCACTTCCATGTCGAACAGGATGAGTCGCTTGGCCTGGTTGCGCAGGAGGTCAATGAGCCCTGCCGAATCGACGGCGGCGTGGCCCAGCGCGCTCTTTTCAGAGATAGCGTACGAGCGATGTGAAGACGCGATCAGTGTCGTTCGGTCCCGGCTCACGAGACCGCGCTGAATGGCGCGCCCGGCCTCGGCAAGCTCCGACGCCACTACGCAATCGACGTCTCCCGGCGCGGGCATGAGCGCCAGGATGGGTTCACGGCCCACATGTTCGGCCTCGGCGCGAGGGAAAAACTCCAGGTAGTAGATAGTCGCCCCGGTACGTTGCGCGACGCCGGGCACCGACGTGGATTGCGCGAGATACCCTTGCGCCTCGGCGATCTCCACGAGCCAGTTCGCGAGTACGCCACCACCTTGCCCGCCGAGCGCCGCGATGGTCAGCTTGATGGGACGGCTGGTTGCGGGGCGCTCGGTCATCGGTGTCAGCGAGTCAAGTCGAGCCGCCATCGCCTCATAGGGCGTGCCGCAACCGCTCGGTCTCGCTGCGCCGCTGGACGGCCGCGATGATCGCGGCGCGTATCCGATCGAGCTGGCGGTCCCAGCGCGACGGGTTATACAACAGCTCGGCCCTGTAGAAGGACGGGCACAGCACCGCGGCGTGTGCAACCTCACCGCATACGCCGCAACCGACACAGCTGTTATCGACGTGAGCGACCGGATCGGTACGTAATGGGTCCGGGTTCTCCTTTACTGTCAAGGACGGGCATCCCGACAGACGGATGCACGAATGATCCCCGGTGCAGGTGTCGGGATCGACGCCGAAGCGTTCCCGCACGACGCGCTTACCCTCCTGTATCGCCTTCTTCATGAGCGGCCGCACGCGCCGCTGGTGATTCAGCGAGCATTCGCCCTCGGCGACAATCACCTTGGGTCCGCGATACCGGGTGGTGAGCGCCTCGCGCAGCACTTTCAGCGTCCCTTGCATGTCATACGTGTGAACGTGCTTGACCCACTTGACCCCGACACCCTTGACGGCAGCGATGATCGAGTTGTTTCCCCGTCGATTCTCGTTCGGCGCTCGCGAGGAAGGGATGTCCTGGCCGCCGGTCGCGGCGGAGTACCCGTTATCGATGATGACGGTTACGTCATCGTGCTTGTTGAACACGGCGTTGCCAATACCGCTGGTGAGCCCGTTGTGCCAGAACCCCCCATCCCCCATGATCGACACGGCTCGCTTGCCCCCCTGAGAAGCCAACGCGGAAGCACCCGCCGGCCCGAGGCCGTAGCCCATGATGCTGTTGCCCATGTTGAACGGCGGTAGCGTCGCGAACGAATGGCAGCCGATATCGGCGCTGATGTGCAACGGTCCGATCTCTCGCTGCAGCAGCTTCATGGCCGAGAAGAACGGGCGTTCCGGACATCCCGTGCACAGCCCCGGGGGTCGGGCCGGAACGAGGGCCGCGAGGCGCTCGGCGGGGACGAGGGGAACCTCCGCTGGTGCGCGGGAGCTGCCGCTCTTACGCAATTGCGGCGCCCAGCGCGCGATGAACTCACCGATTCCCTTGCGCAGAACATCCAAGGTGTACTCACCGTTCATGGGCAGCACGCCCTTGCCCACCAGTCGCGCGGAGATATCGTGTTTGCGTAGGATCTGGCTGGCGGCCTGCTCGATGAACTCTGGCTGACCTTCTTCGACTACGAGCAGCGCGCGCTTGCCGCTGCAGAAGCTGACCCACTCCTCGGGAACCAGCGGATAGGTGACATTCAACACGTACAGCGGCAGTTTGCTCGATCCGAAAACGTCGGCGCAGTCCAGCAGCTCGAGCGCTCGCAGGACGTGGTTGTACAGCCCACCCTGCAGGACGATGCCGATATCGCCCACCTCGCCGGCGATCGTGTCATTCAGTTGCCGCTCGGCGATGAAGCGTTGCGCGGCCGGGAAGCGCTGCTCGATCTTCTCCCGCTCCTGCGCATAGGTGGACGGCGGAAGGATGATTCTGCCGTAGTCCCGCGAGGGTGCCGCAAGCGCGTCCGCAGCCGAAAACGCCGGGCGCCGGTTGCTGCGCGCGATGAAGCGGCCGTAGACGTGACAGGCCCGAATGCGCAGCATCAGCATGACGGGCGTGTTGCTCGCTTCGGAAAGCTCGAACCCCTGCTCCACCGCACCGACGATCTCAGGCAGATGCGGGCGCGGATCGAGCAGCCACATCTGCGATTTCATTGCGAACGAGTGCGTGCGCTCCTGCATGATGCTGGCGCCCTCGCCGTAGTCCTCGCCGAGGATGATCAGCGCGCCACCCTTCACACCAGCGGAGGCGAGATTCGCAAGAGCATCGGACGCGACGTTCGTGCCGACAGTGGACTTCCAGGTGACGGCGCCGCGCAGCGGGTAGTTGATGGAAGCGGCGAGCATCGCCGCGGCGGTCGCCTCCGAAGCACTCGATTCGAAGTGCACCCCGAGCTCGCGCAGGATGTCCTGCGCGTCCGCGAGCACATCCATGAGGTGCGAGATCGGAGCCCCCTGATAACCGCCCACGTAGGCCACGCCGGACTGCAGGAGCGCCTTGGTCACGGCGAGGATCCCCTCGCCTCTGAACTCCGCGCCCTCGCCGAGCCGCAACGACTGCACCTCTTTCGCAAACGAGCGCTCGGCCATGGATCAACACCTCGTATGTGGCAACTGGCACGCTTTTCGCGAGCAAAAACCACGCTTTTTGCTCGCGGGCCTGATACAGCCCCAGGCGCGCTCGCTGAAATGGCCACAGGCCATTTCAGCCAATTAAGATTAAACAGGCACTAGCGCCAGCACGCGCAGCGGGCTGCCGGAGCCGTTGACGATCTTCAGCGGCGGCGCGATGACGACCGCTCCGGTCGGCGGCAACTGATCGAGATTCATCAGGCTCGTCAGGCCGAACTTGTTCGAGCCGTGCATGATCGTGTGGCACGGGAACATCGGCTCGAATCCCGCCGCCTGGCCGGCATCCGTGCCGATGGTCTCGACGCCGACGCCGAGGATATCCCGCTCGCGCGCGAGGAACGGAACACATTGTGGATGGAAGCCCGGCGAATGGGGCCCGTCGGACCGGATGTTGAGAAATGCCTTGGCGTCGCTGCGCTTGGACCAGTCGGTGCGGATCAACACCCAGGCGTGGGCGGGGATGCGGCCGTGCTGCCGCTCCCAATCCTCCACGACCGCCTGGGTGAGCAGAAAGTCCGGGTTCTCGCCCGTCTGCCGAGCCACATCGATGACGCAGGCAGGCCCGATGAAGCGCTCCACCGGGATATTGTGCGTGGCGTTGTTCGGATAATCCTTGCCGGTGACCCAGTGAACCGGCGCGTCAAAATGGGTGCCCGTATGCTCGCCGCAGGCGAAGTTGTTCCAGTACCAGGCCGGACCGCGCGAATCATAGCGCGAGATCTCCTCCAGCGAGAACGGCTTTGACGGCCGGAACTGCGGTGGCAGCTGGATCGTCGGCGTCGCGGCTTCGAGCGGCGCGGTCAGGTCCACCACGCGGATGCCGCCCTTGAGAATGGCGCCCATGAGCTGCGCGAGGGTTTGGGCGGCGGCGGGAGTGTGCGTGGGCGACGGGGTGCTCATGTGTCGGGTCCCGGGTAGAGATAATTGACACTTGAAGTATTTCCGAATATAACACGTCCGCGGCCATCGCGATACGGGCTTGACTTGACTGCGCTGCTATCAAAATCTCACCTGTTCCACACAGGCTCGATTCCGATGCCCGCTTCGCGCTTCCTCTGCGAGCACCTGCACCAGAATGTCTTCTTCTGGGCATGCATCTCCCGCATCCACGCGCAGGACCCGGTCATCACAACCGGCCAGCTGGCAGCGAAGGCCCTCCACCAGCAGGTTGCGTGCTGCATTGACATCGCGGTCGTGGCAGAACCCGCATCGCGGGCACCGCCACTGCCGCTCATCCAGCCGCAACTCATCCAGGGTGTGCCGGCACTCCGAGCAGGTCTTGCTCGAGGGATACCAGCGATCCACCGTGATCAGGATTTTGCCGTACCACTCGCTCTTATAAGCGAGCTGTCGGCGCACCTCGCTGAACGCAGCGTCGTGGATCGCACGGGCGTTTCGCCCGCGCGCCAGCGCCTTGACGTTCAGGTCCTCGACACAAATCACATCGAACTCACGCGCCAGACGCGTCGTGAGCGTATGCAGGGCGTATTGGCGCTCCTGTTTCACATTGGCATGAATCCGCGCCACCCGCAGCCGCTGCTTCTCACGTCGCCGACTGCCTTTCTGCCGCCGCGCAAGACACCGCTGCTGCTGGCGCAGGTATCTCAGGCGTGCGTGATAGCGCTTTGGATTGGGGATCTTCTCTCCTGTCGAGAGCGTGGCCAGGTGCGTGAGTCCCACGTCCACGCCCACCGAGCGCTGCACAATCGGCAGCCACGACGTCTCGACCTCCACGGAGAAACTCACGTGGTAGCGCCCCACGGTATCCCGCGAGAGGGTCACCGTGTCCGGCCGCTCCACTTTGGGGAGCGATTCCGCGAGCTTGAACGAGCCCAACTTCGGCAGACTCAGGATCCCGCGTGCCCAGGCCATCCCCACGTCCTGAAACCGCAGACTCCCGGATATACTCTTGCGCTTGAACCGCGGATAGCGAGCACGATGGGCGAAGAAATTTCCAAACGCCGTATCCTGATCCTGCAGGCACCGCGTCAGACACGTTGCGGGCACCTCCGCCAGCCACTCGTGGCCCGCGGTACGCTTCCACTGCGTCAGCCAACGCGAGAGATCATCCCCCGTGAGCCTCAGTCCGCACTCGCGGTACCCTTCCGACCGGATCTCGAGCGCTGTGTTCCACAGCCACCGAGCGGCGCCGAACCAGCGATCGAGCCACCGGCGTTGAGCGCCATTCGGATACGCACGAATGCGGTAACTTCGAGTGACAGCCCGCACGCTGCAATACTAACACCGACGCGTCGCCGGCCGCAGCGCAGAATTCATACATGTGCGGCCGGGCGGCCTGCGCGCAACGGCTCAAGCCAGCGGGGTCGTTTCCGTCCCGGGAAACTCCAATGAAGCGGATCGTGTGCCTCGGCGGCGGGCCCGCCGGACTGTACGCAGCCATCCTGCTGCGCAAGGCCATGCCGTCCGCGCGCATCGAAGTCTACGAGCGCAATCGCCCGGATGATACGTTCGGCTGGGGGGTGGTGTTCTCCGACAGGACCATGGAGAACTTCCGCGCCGCCGACGCCGAGTCCCACCGGGCGATCATCTCGAGCTTTCACCACTGGGATGACATCGCAATTCACATCCACGGCCGGCGCTGCGTGAGCGGCGGGCACGGCTTCTGCGGCATAGGCCGCAAGCGACTGCTCAACGTACTGCAGGAGCGCGCCCGTGAACTCGGTGTCCAGCAGACGTTCCAGCACGAGGTGGAGGATGAGAGCGCATTCGCCGATGCCGACCTCATCATCGCGGCAGACGGGGCCAACAGCCGCACGCGCGCCCGCCATGCAGCCGTATTCGAGCCGGACATCGAGATGCGCAAGTGCCGCTACATCTGGCTCGGCACGACCCGGCCGTTCTCGGCATTCACGTTCGCGTTCGAGCCGACCCGGCACGGTTGGTTTCAGATGCACGCCTATCAGTTCAGCAAGGATCTCTCGACGGTGATCGTGGAGACGCGGGAAGAGACCTGGAAGGCAAACGGTCTGGATCGACTCGAGCCGCCGGAGTCGGTGGCTTTCTGCGAGCGGCTGTTCGCCCGGTATCTCGACGGCCATAAGCTGCAGAGCAACGCCGCACACCTGCGCGGCTCCGCCTGGCTCAATTTCGGCCGTGTGCTCACCAAGCGCTGGCATCACCACAAGCTGGTCCTCATGGGGGATGCCGCGCATACCGCACATTTTTCCATCGGCTCTGGCACCAAGCTCGCGATGGAGGATGCGATTGCGCTCACGCGTCTGGTCGCGGCGTCCACGGATCTCGAACGTGCGCTGGCCGCGTATCACGAGGAGCGCAGCGTGGAAGTGCTGAAGCTGCAAAGCGCCGCGCGCAACCGCACCGAGTGGTTCGAGAACGTGGCGCGCTACACGCGCCTGCCGCCGGAGCAGTTCGCCTACAGCCTGCTCACCGGCAGTCAGCGCATCGGCCACGAGAATCTTAAGTTGCGCGACCCGCAGTTCGTGGCGAACTACGAGCGCTGGCTCGCAGGCCGTGCCGGGGCAGCGGACCCGCGGCCGCCGATGTTCCTGCCGTTCAGGCTTCGTGGGCTCGAGCTCCACAACCGGGTCGTCGTCTCCCCCATGGCGCAGTACTGCGCCACCGACGGTGTGCCCGATGATTGGCACCTCGTTCATTACGGTCACCGGGCCCTCGGTGGCGCCGCACTCGTGTACACCGAAATGACCTGTGTGTCCCCGGAGGGACGCATCACTCCCGGGTGCACGGGCTTGTGGAACGAAGCGCAGCGGGACGCCTGGCGGCGGATCGTCGAGTTCGTGCACCGCCGCTCGCCCGCAAAGATCTGTTTGCAGATCGGCCACTCGGGGCGCAAAGGCTCGACGCAGCTCGGTTGGGAGGAAATGGACCATCCGTTGCCGCAGGACAACTGGCCGGTCCTGGCGCCCTCCCCCGTGCCGTATATGGAAGGTCTGAGCCAGGTGCCTGTCGCAATGTCGCGCGCCGACATGGACAAGGTCCGGGACGAGTTCGTGCGCGCCGCGCGCTTTGGAGCTCAGGCTGGCTTCGACATGCTCGAGCTGCACATGGCGCATGGCTATCTGCTCGCCTCCTGCCTCTCCCCGCTGACGAATCGCCGCACCGACGACTACGGCGGCAGCGTGCAACATCGGTTGCGCTTCCCGCTCGAGGTGTTGCAGGCGGTGCGTGCCGAGTGGCCGGCCGACAAGCCGATGTCGGCACGGATCTCGGCCACAGATTGGGCGGACGGCGGTCTGAGCGAGGACGATCTGCTCGTCATCACCCGCACCTTCCGCGAGGCGGGGCTGGATCTGATCGACGTCTCGACCGGGCAGACCGTCCCGTGGCAGCACCCGGTCTATGGACGCATGTGGCAGACACCGTTTGCGGACAAGATCCGTAACGACATCGGCATTGCCACGATGGCCGTGGGCAACATCTACGAGCCCGATCATGTCAATTCCATCATTGCCGCGGGCCGCGCCGACCTGTGCGCCATCGCTCGCCCGCACCTGGCGAATCCCGCGTGGACACTGCAGGCCGCGGCGCGCCTCGGTTATACCGCCCAGTGGTGGCCGAACCAGTATCTGTCCGGAAAAAGCCAACTCGAGCGCAACCTGCAGCGTGCGGTCAGCGCCGCGGAGCCGGTCTAGAGCATGGACGCCAACCCTGCTGCTCTCGCCGATCGACATGCCGTCGTCACTGGTGGTAGCCGCGGGATCGGCGCCGCGATCGCCGCTGCGCTCGTCGCCGACGGCGCGCGCGTGTCGCTTCTCGGACGGGACGCGACGCGGCTCGCGCAGGTTGCGCGCGACCTGGGCGGCGAGAATCGGGCAACCGCAGTCACGGTCGATGTGACCGGATCCGCCTCCGTTCACGCAGCGTTCACGGCCGCCCGCCACAGCTTCGGCCCGGTGCACATCCTGATCAACAACGCTGGACAGGCACTCAGCGCGAAATTCACCGACATGGACGAGGCGCGCTGGAACAGCCTGCTCGCCGTGAATCTCACGGGCACCTATTTGTGCGCCCGGGAAGTTGTACCCGACATGCTCCGGCTCGGCTTCGGACGCATCGTCAACGTGGCAAGCATCGCCGGCTTGCGCGGGGCGCCGTACATCTCGGCGTACGCTGCGTCGAAACACGGCGTGATCGGTCTCACTCGCTCGCTGGCACTGGAGTTCGCCACCAGGAACATCACGGTGAACGCGGTGTGCCCTGGCTACGCGGACACCGACATGGTGCGCGCAGCGGTCGCGAACATCGCCGCCAAGAGCGGGCGCACCGAGAGCGAGGCGCTCGCAAGCATCCTCGCGACCAATCCGCAACGTCGCCTGATCACGCCTGAGGAGGTCGCGCACACCGTGCGGTGGTTGTGCCGCCCGGGCACTGAAAGCGTGACGGGTCAGAGCATCGTCATTGCCGGAGGAGAAGTGTCGTAATGGCGAAGCCGAAGACTTCCCTGAAACTCGCAGCGCCGCCCGTCGATGCGGAGACACGGGCGCACGATGACCATCATGTCTCATTACGGTTGTGGCTGCGGCTGCTGTCGTGCACCACGCAGATCGAAAACCGGATCCGCCAGAACCTGCAGTCGAAGTTCAACACCACGCTGCCGCGCTTCGACCTGATGGCGCAGCTCGAGCGTGCGCCCCGCGGTCTCAAGATGAGCGAGTTGTCGCAGCGGATGATGGTGACGGGCGGCAACATCACGGGAATCACCGACGGCCTGGAAAAGGAGCGCCTGGTCGTGCGTGAGGTCGATCCAACGGATCGGCGTGTGAACCGCGTCAAGCTCACCACCGAAGGCCAGCGGCAGTTCCAGCGGATGGCGGGCGAGCACGAGCAATGGGTCATCGGGATGTTCGGCGCGCTCGGCCCGCTGCAGAAGAAGCAGCTCGCGGCTCTGTTGGGCGAGCTCAAGATCCAACTGCGCGCACAGGCTGACAGCGAAAGGACCCCTGCATGAGCGCTCCGCAGTTCCAGCCTAAACACTTCAAGTGGCATCAGGAAGAGCGCGTCGGGATCATCACGCTCAACCGTCCTGAGCGTAAGAATCCCCTGACCTTCGAGTCCTACGCGGAGCTGCGCGATCTGTTTCGCGCACTCGTGCCAGTGAGCGAAGTGCGCGCCATCGTTATCACGGGGGCCGGCGGCAACTTCTGCTCCGGCGGGGACGTACACGAGATCATCGGCCCGCTCACGACCATGAATTTCGAGGGCTTGCTGGGCTTCACCCGCATGACGGGCGATCTGGTCAGGGCCATGCGCGATTGTCCGCAGCCGATCGTTGCCGCGGTCGATGGCGTGTGCGCCGGCGCCGGCGCGATCCTCGCAATGGCAGCGGACCTGCGACTGGGGACGCCGCGTGCCAAGACCGCGTTCCTGTTTACGCGCGTGGGTCTCGCGGGCTGCGACATGGGCGCCTGCTCCATCCTGCCGCGGATCATCGGCCACGGCCGTACGTCCGAACTGCTGTACACCGGCCGATCGATGAGCGCCGACGAAGGACTCGCGTGGGGGTTCTTCAACCGCCTCACCGCACCGGAAGCGGTGCTCGCGGACTCCGTGAGACTCGCTGCCGAGATCGCCAACGGCCCCACCTTCGCGCACGCCGTTACGAAGCGAATGCTGCATGCGGAATGGGCCATGCCCATCGATGTCGCCATCGCCGCGGAGGCGCAAGCGCAGGCCCGCTGCATGCAGACAGAGGACTTCCGGCGCGCGTATCGCGCGTTCGTAGCGAAGTCGAAGCCGCAATTCGAGGGCAACTGATGCTGCCCGGCGCGCGCGACTTCCTGGAATGGCCGTTCTTCACACCTGAGCACCGGGACCTTGCCGAGCGCATCAGCGCATGGGCAACACAACACCTGGGAGGCCACACGTCCGCCGAGGACTGCGCCTCAGTAGATGCGCAGTGCCGGCAGCTGGTGCGCGCTCTCGGACATGCGGGTTGGACGCGCTACTCGGCGCCGATGAAATCGGACGGCGAGTCCGCGGAATTCGACGTCCGCGCGCTCACACTCATCCGCGAGACGCTCGCCTGGCACCAGGGTCTTGCCGATTTCGCCTTCGCCATGCAGGGCCTGGGGAGCGGTGCCATTTCCCTCGCCGGCTCACCGCACCTCAAGCAGCGCTACCTGCCCCGGGTCGCCTCGGGAGAGGCCATCGCCGCGTTCGCCTTGTCCGAGGCGGCCGCAGGATCCGATGTAGCCGCCATGCAGTGCCGTGCGCGGCGCGATGGCGATGTATACGTGCTCGACGGCACGAAGACCTGGATCTCGAACGGCGGTATCGCGGACTTCTATTGTGTGTTTGCGCGCACGAGCGCCGCCGACCTGCGACCCGATGGGTCCGCCTCCGCCCGCGGCATCACCGCGTTTGTCGTGGATGGCGCGACGCCGGGCTTTACCATCACGCAGCGCATCGATCTGATGGCTCCGCATCCGCTCGCCGCGCTCGCCTTCGAGGGCTGCCGCGTTCCGCAGGCTCAGCGACTCGGACCTGAAGGTGATGGGTTCAAGTTGGCCATGCGGACACTCGATATCTTCCGGACCTCCGTCGCCGGCGCGGCGCTCGGTTTTGCGCAGCGCGCGTTCGACGAAGCTCTGCGGCACGCCGTGGCGCGCTCCATGTTCGGCAAGACCCTGGCCGACCAGCCGCTCACTCAGGCGGCACTCGCCGACATGGCAACGGAGCTCGACGCGGCGCGACTGCTCACCTATCGCGCCGCCTGGCTGCGCGACCGCGGCCGGCCGGTAACCAAGGAGGCGGCGATGGCCAAGCTGCTCGCCACGGAATCGGCGCAGCGTGTGATCGATCGAGCGGTGCAGATGTTCGGCGGCCGCGGAGTGCAGCGGGGCGAGATTGTCGAACGCCTCTATCGCGACATCCGCGCGCTGCGCATCTATGAGGGCGCGACCGAAGTGCAGCGCTTGATCATCGGCCGCGAGCTGCTGAAGCCTTGACGGAGGGACTCGAGCTTGACGATGCAACTTCAGACTCTACAGCCCCCCGGGTGGCCGCGACCCAGGGGTTACAGCAACGGCATGCTTGCCCGGGGACGGCAGGTGTTCGTCGCCGGCCAGGTGGGCTGGGACGCACAGGGCCGCTTCCACAGCAGCCGCCTGGCGGACCAGGTGCAGCAGTCGTTGCAGAACATCCTGGCAGTGCTCGCCGAAGCCCAGGCGCGACCCGAGCATATCGTGCGCATGACCTGGTACGTCACGAGCCGGGATGAGTATCTGGCCGAGCAGCAGGACATCGGAACAGCGTATCGTGCCGTGTTGGGTCGGCACTTCCCCGTCATGACGGTCGTGCAGGTCGTCGCGCTCATGGAGAGTCAGGCGAAAGTCGAGATCGAGGCCACGGCCGTCATTCCCGATCAGGTGTAGACCAGCGCGCACAGCCGCGGGTCCGATCGGGATGGCGGTCGGCGCCGTGGCGGGCCTGATCGTTGCCCTGTCACGAGCCCGAGGTGCCGACAGTTCCAAAGTCGCGTGCGCTCGCCAGGAGTGCGCGCACGCGCTCGGGATCGTCGATGTGGCCAATGGCAAGCAGCGCGAAGCGCGCCAAAAAGAGTGGCGCGCGAGCTTCTCCCACTTCGCTGACTGCGCGACAGACTTCACCATACAGGCTGTCAAGATCGCTCTCGGTCATGGCACGACCTCCTCGGAATGTACGCTCGGGGCGCGCAGAGCTCGTTGGATCGCTCCGCGCACCTCTGCGGGCGTGACTTGCTGCCAGCGAGCCAATACGTGACCGTCCGGGCGCACGAGATAGACCGTGCCGGACGCGGCACCAAAGGTCGGAAACAGTCGTGCGCTGTGATCCCATGCGACTGGAGCCCAGCCGCGCGTGGGGCGCTCGCGTGTCAGCGCCACAAGTTGCAGCGGAGATCCAGACGACTGCAGTGAGCATTGCAGCGCCTCAAACTCGTCCAACATCTGCCCGCTCTCCGTGAAGCAGAGCGCGGTGAAGCGCGGCTCGAGCAGTTCCGTCACATGCCCCTCACGCATTCCCGTGCGACCGAAGAGAGTGAGCGGGCATTCAGGCACCACAGAGCCCGGCGCGGGGCCTGCTGCGAACCGCCCCGCGGAGGGGCCGTTAAGGGGCGAGTCCGCGTAGCCGATCGCCTGCGTCTGGCGCGGGTTGATGAGCGGCCGCACGAATGCATGTCGCACGGCGAGCCCAAGGACCGCGGCGCGCATCAACTCAAACCCGAATGAGGGCGGCGACATGAACTCGGTGCTCTTCATCCCCTGACGCAGGTTCTCACGCGCCGCGTACACACGCTCCGCGGAGTACGTCTCCAGCAGCGCCTCGCCCGCGACTCCCTTGACCACCAGCGCAAGCTTCCAGGCAAGGTTATCGGCGTCCTCAAACGCCGAATTCGCCCCGCGCACCCCGAAGATCGGCACGAGGTGCGCCGCATCGCCCGCGAGCAGCACCCGGCCCTGACGGTAGGTCTCGAGCGTGAGCGCGTTCGCCTTGTAAAGGCTGATCCAGATCGGTGCCCAATCATCTCGCTCACCGATCATGCGCAGGTGGCTGGCCACACGCGGAATGACATTCTCGGGGCGCACGGCTGCTTCGGCATCCTCGCCGTCGCGCAGCTGATAATCGATGCGCCACAGGTCATCCGGCTGACGATGCATCAGTATGGTCGACCCCGGATTCGAGGGCGGGTCGAACCAGGCAAGCCGCTCGGTAGGCCGATCGCTGCGCAGCGCCACGTCGACGATGACATAGCGCCCCTCGTAGCTCGTGCCCTGCAGCTTCAAGCCCAGCGCCTCACGCACTGCGCTGCGCGCGCCATCGCAGCCGATGAGCCAATCGGCGTCGAGCCCATACGCACCGGGCGGTGTGTCAATCGACACGTGCACGCCGCTCGAGCTCGGGGTGATGCCCTGCACCCGGCTTTGCCAGCGCACCTCGACGAGCCCACTCTTGTCCGCCGCCTCCAGCAGGAACTGCTCGATGTAGTACTGCTGAATGTTGATCATCGGAGGCAGGCGCTGAGTCGCAGCGTGCGGCATCGAAAAGCGCAGCACCTCGGCGTCGCGGTAAAAGCTGCGTCCACCGGTCCATGGGAGGCCCTTGGCGAGAAACGGCTCCAGCGCCCCCAACCTCCCGAGGATCTCGAGACTGCGGCGCGAGAGACAGATGGCGCGGCTGCCTACACACACGCCGTCGTCTGCCTCGAGAATGACCGAGCGCACGCCATGGCGCGCCAGCGCTAGCGCGCACGCCAGCCCGACAATGCCACCGCCGACAATCGCCACCGCGTGGCGCCGCGGATCGGCGCCGCCGACCAGTTCCGGAATCAGGGCCGGGTGGCGTTGCGGCACGAACGGGTAAGTCTGGAACGCGCGACTCATGTGGCTGCGATCGCGTCCTTCAGCGCCTCAGGTGAGTCACCGTGTTGACAGGGGCAGTGAGCGAAACCCGCGGAAACGCACGCGCGCGCCGCGCACTCCTTCCCCCCGCAGGCGCAGGTCGGGAAAGCGGCTGATGATGCGCCGTATTGCGAGCTGACCTTCAAGTCTCGCAACGGACATTCCAGCGCAGGCGTGGCCACCGGCCGCGAACGCCAGATGCGGATTGGGAGCGCGCCCGATGTCGAACCTGTCCGGCTGCGGAAACACCTGGCTGTCCCGGTTGGCGGCGCCTATGCACAGATGCAGATATGCCCCGGGCGCGAGCAGCCGGCTCCCGATCTGCACCGGCTCGACGACCAGTCTGTTGCCGAGTTGATTCGGGCTCTCGCAGCGCAGACATTCCTCGACGGCTGTGTTGATCAGGTCCGGCTGCGCACGCAGCCGCGCCAACTGGTCCGCGTGAGTGAGCAGCAGGTACAACGCGTTGCCGATCAGATTGGTCGTCGTCTCATGGCCGGCGTTCAGCAGGAACACACAGTTGTGCAGCAATTCGCTCTCGGTGATCGGCTCCACCGCGCCTTCCTCGCGCAGCAGGCGAGCCAACATGTCGTCCTCGGCCGGCGGATTCCTGCGCCGCTCCGCGAGCAGTGTGCGCAGGTACGCGAGGAAATCGGTCACGGCGGCCTCGCCACGCCGCTGCTGCTCAGGGGTCAGCACCGGCTCGAGGGCACCGAGGATCGCCAGCGACCAGCCGCGCAGCGGGCCGCGCTGCGCCGCCGGCACGGTCAGCAGATTGCCGATGACTTCCACCGGAATGGCGGCGGCAAAGTCATCGATGGCATCGAACTGCCCCTGTGCCTCGATCCGCTCGAGCAGCCGGTCGATGACGGCCGCGAGCCCGGGCTCCATCCCCTTCATCACCTGGGGCGTCAACGCACCGACGATGGCCCGCCTGATGCGCGTGTGATACGGGGGGTCGTTGAATACGAGGCTCGTCGTGTGATGCTCGTAGAGCGGCGAGCGCTCGCCGAACTTCGGCGCAAACGCCGCCTTCTTGTCGGAGCTGAACGCGCGCCGGTCACGGTAGATGCGGTCGAGATCCGCATGCCGGGTCAGAAACCACGTGCCATCCGGGCAGCGGTGTACCGGATCCTGCTCGCGCAGCATCCGGTAGGTCGGGTAGGGGTCCGCGTGGAACTCGGAGCCCAGATGTGTTGGGTCGAAGGAGAGCATGCATGTGGACTTGAGCGGCGCGCCCGGCTGCGCCGGCCCGATTTACGTCCGTCCCCTCCCGTACGCCTCACGCAGGAACGGTATCAGGGCGTCGAAGTATGCGCGCTGATCGTCGTACATGGCCATGTGGCTGCCGCGCTCGCAGAGCGCGACACGCGCGTGGGGAATCAACGTTCCCATGCGCTGGATCTGCGCGGGTGACATCTCATCGTAGCGCGCCGCGATCAATAGCGTCGGCACGGCGATCTCGTGCAGACGGGCCCAGATATCCCATTCCTTGAAGCTACCGATGATGTTGAACTCATCCGGGCCCTGCATGGTGTTATAGATCTTCGCATTCATCATGCGAAAGCACCGTTGCAGCGGCTCGGGCCACGGATTCAGGCGGCACACGTGCCGGCTGTAGACCTCCTCCATCAGCACTTTCTGATATTCGGGGGCCTCGTAGTCAGCTTTTGCGCGGTGACGCGCGATCACGGCCTGCGCGGCCGGAGGCAACTCGCCGACGAGAACCGCCGCATACTTGACGTACTCGGCGACACTCGCCGTCATGTTCGACACAACCAGTCCCGCCAGATGCTCAGGGTAGCGCACCGCGTACTCCATGCCGAGCATGCCTCCCCAGGAGTGCCCGTAGAGAATGAAGCGCTCGAGGCCCAGTGCCGCGCGCACCTGCTCCACCTCGGCCCGGTACCGATCGATAGTCCACAGCGAGACATCATCCGGCGACTCGGAAAAGCCGCAGCCGAGCTGATCGTAGTACCAGAAGCGGATGTCCGCCTGCGGTAGAAAATCCTCGAGGCATTCCAGATAGAAATGATTGAATCCCGGACCACCGTGCAGAGTGAGCACGGGGATGCTGCCGGTCCCGACCTGCTTCACCCACACATCATATTTGCCGTCGATGCGCACGGTACGAGCGCCGCCCGTGCGCACACCGTCCGCTCGCGAGGAGCGCACTGCTCCAGTGGCGCACCCTTGCGGTGCCGTGGTGCCTTCGGCAAGGCCCGTGGAATTGCGAGCCACTGCTGCAGCCCCGCCAGCGAACAGAAGATCCCGTCTCGACAGATCCGTCATGCGCCCCCCATCTGTCTGCCTGCCGCATTGCAACTGGCATGCGGTTTCACGTCACGCTCGTGACCTGACCGTCGATGCGGTAGGAGCGCCCGCGGAACAGAGCGATGCGCTCGCCGCGTTGGTTGGTAACAGTGACTTCATAAATACCGTTGCGCCGGGTGCGCCACAGCTCCGTCGCAACCGCCGCCAGCTCGTCGCCCGCCAACGCGCTCGCCAGGAAGTCTATCGAAGCGGCTGCGGCTACCGTGTTGTCGTTGTGGGAATTGCACGAAAACGCGAACGCGCTGTCCGCCAGGGTGAATATCAGTCCGCCATGGCACACGGCATGACCGTTCATCATGTCGGGGCGCACCCTCATCAGCACGCGCGCATAGCCGGGACGCACCTCGACAAGTCGCATGCCGAGGGCCTTCGAGGCCTGATCGCGCTCAAACAGCACTTGCGCGGCCCGCTCCGCGAGCAGCTGCGCCTCCGTTGATGGCTGGTTCATTGCTCGAGCGCCGCCCACATTTCCCTGTCGCGCTCCGCGGTCCAGATGCGTGGGTCGCGGTGCCCCGTTGCCTCATCATAAGCGCGCGAGACATCGAAAGGCAGGCAATGGTCGAAGATCGCCCAATGGCCGTACTTCGGCTGCAGCCGCGCGTAGGTCTCCTTGTAGATCTCCCGCAACTCTTTGCCTCGCCCGGCACCTTCCTGCACCGACCGATACAGCTCCGAGACGAACGAGCGCGTGCCTTCGAGACCCTTGCCGACTTCGGCGGGCGTCTTGAGCGCGGCGCCTCGCCCCGGCACCAGCGCACGCGGCTTCAGGGCCGCAATCCGCTCGAGCGCCGCCGGCCACTCCGCGAAGTAGGCATCCCCCGCGTACGGTGTTGCGTCGAACTCGACGAGGTCGCCGGAGAACAACACCTGATCCCCCGGCAGCCACACCACGGTATCGCCCTTGGTGTGTCCGCGCCCAATCTGCATGATGCGCACTTCAAGTTTCCCGAGCCACAGCGTCAACTGCTCGCGGAACACAACCGTCGGCCAGGTGAGGCCCGGCACCGACTCCACCGCGCGGAACAGCCGCGGAAACCGCTCGATCTCGCTCTGCATGTCGGCCGCGCCGCGCTCGACGATAAGCTCGTACGTGTCGTGGCTGGCGATGATGTGTTCGGGCTGGTAAGCGCTCGCACCGAGCACGCGCACCGCGTGGTAGTGCGACAGCACCACGTACTTGATCGGCTTGTCCGTCACTTCGCGAACCCGTCGGATCACGTCCTGGGCCATGACGGGCGTCGCCTGGGTGTCGACCACCATCACGGCATGGTCTCCAATGACGATGCCCGTGTTAGGGTCGCCCTGGGCGGTGTAGGCATAGGCGTGCGCGGAGAGCTTCTCGAAGCTCACGACCTTCTCGGCGAGATCGCCCTGCGAGGCAAATGTCCTGCTCATCAGCTTTTCCCCTCTCTCAACACGCCGGCGCGTGCGGCCGCCAACGCCTCTCGAATGACAGACAGGTCCCCGATGTGATTGCCGAGGAGCAGCACGAGCCGCGCGTTGAGTCCCGCGCTGCCGACGTCGCTCAAGCCCTCGTGTGCTTCGAGCAGGGCCGCGTAGAACTCGTCGCCGGCACCGGCGAACCCGTCCTCGCGCCGCAAGCGTGTCAGAGCGGACATGATAAGCTCCTCGCGTGTGCCGCAGCCACTCCCGGCGCATCGAAGCGCCCGAAGCGCGCGCCAACGTGTTGGTCCGGGCGAATCAGATAGGTGACGCCGGGCTTACCGCCATAGCGCTCGTGCGCCAGGCCTTGTGCATCGAGCAGCAGCGTCGCGCGCCCTTTGAGATCGGCGCACGGCACACTCGCGCGGTCTATTTGTCCGGCGCGCACCAGCACCCGTAGCGGCAGGTCCAGGCCAGCGGCGCGCTGCTCGCCCTCGAGTCGCCCCACCTCGCCGGCAGAGGCCGCAAACGCCAACACCGTGAAGTCGCCGCCAATGGATTCGAGCAGCCAGGTTGAGCCGCCGTCCGCCCGCACGAGCGGCGCATCGGCGCACGGTGTCCCCGGCACCATCGAGCCCGCGACAGCCGTATCGTCCGCTGCGGTGCAGCTCAGGCCGGCAAAGCTGCAAGGGCGCGACAGGCGCCCGGAGTTCACGAGTGTGCGCGCGAACGGAAACTCCCGCGCGAGAGCGAGAACCGCATCGCGTAGCTGCCGCTCCATCTGCGTCTTGGGCGTCATGAAGCGCGTCGTGCGACTTGAATGCCGGATGTTCTCCTCACATGCGTGAACGCGTTCGCAGTTGTAGGACTCGAGCAAGGCTTCGGGCGCCCTGGCTTGCAACACCGATGCAAGTTTCCAGCACAGGTTGTCGACATCCTGGATGCCGCCATTGCCGCCGCGTGCTCCAAAGGGGCTCACAACATGCGCGCTGTCGCCGACGAACAGCACAGGTCCGTGCACGAATCGCTCGAGCCGTGCACACTGGAACGTATAGATCGAGCACCATTCGAGCTCGAACTCTACGTTGGGACCGACGGCGTGGCGCACACGCTCCATGACCCGCGCCGGTTGGCGCTCGGCCTCCGTGTCCGCGTCCCAGCCGAGCTGAAAATCGATACGGAAGACCTCGTCGGGCTGACGGTGAATGAGCACGCTCTCGGCAGGATCGAAACTCGGTTGGAACCAGAAGCGGCGATCGCTCGGGTAGTCGGCCCGCATGCGCACGTCGGCGATCAGGAACTTCTCCTCGAAGACGTGGCCTTCGAACTCGAGGCCCAGAGCGCCGTGCGCCGCGCTCTGGGCCTCGAGTTCGAAGGCCACGTCTTCGAGGAGAAGTTCCTGATCGCCGACGTGCGCAT
>WNFO01000283.1_pt1 | contig 35735 bp, 26 predicted proteins | sample 5400251 | NCBI WGS metagenome assembly WNFO01 (sample SAMN13153354, study PRJNA577476) | soil metagenome | isolation source: 100 cm saprolite under Madrone tree | place: USA:California | collected 2016-06-14
AACGGCGAAGGTCTCTACGAACTGCTGGTGAGTTACCGCTCGGGTGATATGTGGGCGCCGAAGGTGGAGCAGACAGAGGCGCTGCGAAATGAAATATCGTATTTCACCGAGTGCGTGAGGAATGACAAGAGACCGTTCAACGACGGTGAGGCCGGATTGCGGGTGGTCAAGATGCTGGAGGCTGCCGATCAATCATTAAGAGAACGCGGGAAAGTGGTTCAACTGTGAGCGACTACGTGTGCATCTCCGAGGACGTTAAGTTGGGCAAAAACGTCAGACTCTCCAAGTTCATTAATCTTTACGGTTGTGAGGTCGGCGACGGGAGCCGTGTGGGCGCCTTCGTGGAGATTCAAAAGAACGCCAGGGTTGGCAGAAACTGCAAGATCTCGAGTCACAGTTTTATCTGCGAGGGTGTGACCATCGAAGACAACGTTTTCATCGGTCACGGCGTCACCTTCATTAACGACGCTTATCCGCGCGCCACCACACCCGATGGCCCGCCTCAGACCGAAAAAGACTGGAGCGTGGAGCCAACGCTGGTGAAAAAGGGTGCTTCGATTGGTTCCGGCGCAACGATCCTCTCAAATCTTGTTATTGGCGAAAACGCGCTGGTCGGCGCCGGAAGTGCTGTGACCCGCGACGTGCCCGACAATGCCATTGTGGCTGGGAATCCAGCGAGGCTTCTCCGTTTCATCGCGCAAGAAGTGAATGTAGCAAAATGACCCGGAACGACAAGATTCCTCTCTTGGACCTGGTCACACCTCACTTGGCCCTGGAAGAGGAATTGGTTTCGATCTTCCGAAGGACGCTTAGGACGGCAGCGTTCGTCGGCGGAGAAATGGTAGAAGAGTTCGAGCAGGAATTTGCACAATTTTGCGGAGTGCAGTATTGCGTCGGGGTCGGAAGCGGCACAGACGCATTGCGGTTCGCCCTGATAGCTGCCGGAGTGCAGCCGGGCGACACCGTCATCACTGTTCCGAACACTTTTATTGCCACCACGGAGGCGATCTCCCAGGCTGGCGCCTGGCCCGACTTCGCGGAAATCGATGAGCGTACTTACAACATGGATGCGAGCAGGCTGCAGGAATACCTCGAAACGCGGTGCTACGTCCAGCAAGCCACCGGGAAGCTATTGAACCGCGAGACGCGCAGGCCGGTCACAGCGATTATTCCCGTGCACCTGTATGGCCAAACGGCGAACATGGATCGCATCCTCGACCTCGCGGAGCAATATAAACTAGTCGTGATCGAAGATGCTTGCCAAGCCCACGGGGCGGAGTACTTTTCCAGCAGCCAGAACCGTTGGAATCGGGCGGGCTCAATGGGCCGCGCGGCCGCTTTCAGCTTCTATCCTGGAAAGAACTTGGGTGCTTGCGGAGAGGCGGGCGCGGTTACGACTAACGATCCCCTGCTTTCAGAAAGAGTCCGCATGCTGCGGGATCACGGCCAGCGGCGGAAATACCAACACGAAATCGAAGGGTATAATGGCAGGCTGGATGCGATCCAAGCGGGGATTTTACGGACCAAGCTCAACTACCTATCGGACTGGAACCGAAAGCGTCGCGAGAAGGCGCGCAACTACAACGAGCTGCTTCGTTCGGAAGTCGATGTTGTCACTGTGCCATATGAACCCTCCTGGGCCAGGGCTGTGTATCACCTATATGTGATCCGGGTTCAGAACCGCGATCACCTCCAAGCGCATCTCGCTCACGCTAACATCGCGAGCCAAATTCATTACCCCACTCCGCTCCATTTGCAGAAAGCCTATGCGGGTATCGGCTATAAGCAAGGGAGTTTCCCAGTAGCAGAAAAAGCTGCATCGGAAATCCTCTCCTTGCCAATGCACCCCAGCCTCGAACTTCATCAGCAAGAACGAATTATCCAGAAAGTTTTCGAGCTAGTTTCCATCCAGGGTGTGAGTCGATGACATCCGGGTCTCCGGCGGGCGTCCCCCGTCAATTTGAACAACCTGAGCGTGCCCCTCGGGGGAAGTTTCCGCAGTGATCCCTGGAAGCATGTTCTTTCGCATAGACCCTCCGCAGCGACGGAAAAGGAGCGTTCACGGAAAAGATTCATCGGATAGAGGGCGGGCATGCGGCACCCCCGCTCCCTGACATCAATGGTGACGGATCTCTACGGTAGTCGCACACTGGCCGAAACCTCCATCACAATTAGCATTATAATTTAGACCGTGGTTGATTGACATATTCGTTAAATTCCCCTTCCGATTTCGGAGTTAGCCAGTAGGCGCGCTCGCGCCAGGAGGAACAACATGTTCAGAAACTTACCCTTGCGTTTCCTGCTTGTCGCGGCGACTTCACTCTTCTGCCTAACGTTGGCAATCCCCGTAACGGCCCAAACGGTGTCGTTCGCTACTCGCAAAGATTTTACCTCCGGGCTTTATCCCGTATCCGTTGCTGTGGGCGATTTCAATGGCGATGGGATCCAAGATCTGGCGGTCGCCAACTATGGTTCCGCCAGCGTTTCGGTGCTGCTGGGCAACGGCGATGGAACTTTCCGGCCGACGGAAACCTTGGCTGTAGGCACAAATCCGAGTTCCGTAGCCGTCGGCGACTTCAATAGTGATGGCAGGTTGGACTTGGTGGTGGCCAACGTTGGTTCCAACAATGTTTCGGTGTTACTGGGCAACGGTGATGGAACCTTCCAAATGGCACAGAATTTCGCAGTTGGCATCCAGCCCTGGTCGGTGACCCTGGGCGACTTCAACCGCGATGGCAGGCCGGATCTAGCGGTCGCCGATAATGGGTCCAATAGTGTCTCGGTGCTGCTGGGAAACGGCAACGGGACCTTCCAAGCAGCAACGACATTGCTGGTGGGCATTAATCCTCAGTCCGTCGTTCTGGGGGACTTCAATGGCGACGGCAACCCGGATTTGGCAGTCGCCAACAGCGGCTCGAATAATGTTTCGATACTGCTGGGCAATGGCAATGGCACTTTCCAGCCGGCACAGAACTTCGCTGCTGGCAGCCAGCCTTGGTCCGTAGGGGTAGGCGACTTCAACGGCGACGGTAAGCCGGATCTGGCGGTCGCCAACAGTGGCTCGAATAATGTCTCCGTACTACTGGGCAACGGCGACGGGACTTTCCAGGCGGCGACGAGCTTCGGGGCGGGCTTTCAGCCCCACTTCGTGGTTGTGGGGGACTTCAATGGCGATGGCCGATTGGATCTGGCGGTCGTCAACTATGGATCCGCCGCGACCGTCTCCGTGCTACTGGGTAACGGCAATGGCACTTTCCAGCCGGCACAGAACTTCGCCACCACAAACGGAGCTTGGGCCGCCGCGGTGGGCGACTTCAATGGCGACGGCAAGCCGGATCTAGCAGTGGGTAACACCGACATGACCACCGTTTCGGTGTTGCTCGGCAACGGCGACGGGACTTTCCAGGCGACCCCGACCTACCCGGTGGGTTTGAGTCCCCAGTCCATAGCCATGGGGGACTTGAATGGTGATGGCAAGCTGGATCTGGTAGTCGCCAACAGCGGCGGCGGTAATAATGTCTCCGTTTTGCTGGGCAACGGCGATGGAACTTTCCAGCCGGCAAGTTTCATCACTGTGGGCACGGCGCCTATTTCCGTGGCTCTCGGCGACTTCAATCACGACGGCAAGCTAGACATGGTCGTCGCGACCTATGGTAACACCGACCATCTGTCCAACTCGAGTGCGGGCAATACCATCGCAGTTCTGCTAGGGAATGGCGACGGGACGTTCCAGCCGGCACAGACTTTCACCACGGGCACTGGTCCTTTCTTTGTGGCTGTAGGCGACTTTAATGGCGATGGCAAGCTGGATCTGGCGGTAGCCAATTTTGGCCCCAGTACTCAACGAGGTAACACCATTTCGGTGCTGCTGGGCAACGGAGATGGGACCTTCCAGGTGGCGCAGACTTTCGGGGTGGGCACCGGGCCGACTTGGATAGCGGTCGGTGACTTCAACCACGATGGCACATTAGATCTCGCGGTGGTCAACAATCTTTCCAACAACGTTTCCGTCTTGCTGGGCAAAGGAGACGGGACCTTCCAAGCGGCGCAGAATTTCGCTGTGGGAAGTGGCCCTTGGGGCCTGGCGGTGGGGGACTTCAATGGCGATGCCAAGCCGGACTTGGCCGTAGCAAACGAGTCTTCCGGCAGCGTCTCGGTACTTCTGGGCAATGGCGATGGGACCTTCCAGACAGCCCTCAATTTTTCCGCTGGCCAAAACGCATTAGCTGTGGGCGTAGGCGACTTCAATCTCGACGGCAAGCCAGATCTGGCTGTGGCAAATTATGGTTCTACAACGATCTCCGTGCTACTGGGGAACGGCGATGGGACCTTCCAGGCCACGCAGCAGAACTTCGGGGCGAGCCTCGCTCCGGCGTTTGTTGCCGTGGGCGACTTCAACGGCGATGGCAAGCCGGATTTGGCGGTAGCCAACTACTCTTCAGCGACGGTTTCGGTGCTCATAAACAACACCGGCCGGTCCGCTGTGGTGGCCACGCCGACGTTCAGCCCGGGTGGTGGGACCTACACCGGGTCGGTGACAGTGACTATCAGCGACGCCACCAGCGGTGCGACGATCTACTACACGACCGATGGGAGCACGCCAACAACCTCGTCGGCGATCTACACCGGCGCGCTCACCTTCACGCAGACAACTACGCTCAAAGCCATGGCGGCGGCCAGTGGGATGACCAACAGCGCGGTGGCCAGCGCGACCTACACCATTCAGCAGCAGCAACAAGTGGCTACGCCGACCTTTAGTCCGGCGGGTGGAACCTACACCGGGTCGGTGACGGTGACCATCAGCGACTTTACCAACGGCGCGACGATCTACTACACGACCGATGGGAGCACGCCAACAACCTCGTCGGCGATCTACACCGGCGCGCTCACCTTCACGCAGACGACCACGCTCAAGGCTATGGCTGCGGCCAGCGGGATGACCAACAGCGCCGTGGCTAGCGCCACTTATACCATTCAGCAGCGGGTGGCTACGCCCACGTTCAGCCCGGGTGGTGGGACGTACACCGGGTCGGTGACGGTGACCATCAGCGACTTTACCAACGGCGCGACGATCTATTACACGACCGATGGGAGCACGCCAACAACCTCGTCCGCGGTCTACGGCGGCGCGCTCACCTTCACGCGGACAACCACGCTCAAGGCCATGGCGGCGGCCAGCGGGATGACCAACAGCGCCGTGGCCAGCGCCACCTATACCATTCAGCAGCGCTTCACCCTCACGGTGAGCAAGACGGACCTCGGCAACGGCACGGTAACCTCGAGTCCGGCAGGCATCAACTGCGGGAGCACCTGCTCGGCCTCCTACGTGAGTGGCACCACCGTGACCCTGACGGCAACCCCGGGCTTCCTATCAGGTTTCGGCGGCTGGAGAGGGTGCGACAGCGTCTCTGGCAGCACTTGCACTGTGAACATGGATGCGGCGAGGTCGGTGACTGCCGACTTCACGCTCCTCGGGCTCCTGTAACCGGCGCTTCGCTTTGGCGCCCGGCCGCCAGCGTGACTTAGGTGACCAGCTGCGGGAGAGGCGGATCAACTACAACGCCGTTCCACCAAGCAGATTGAAAAGCGCCAAACGAAGTTCGATCCCATGAACTCTGATTTTCTCGATTACTACCGGTGTCCGGCAAACTTTGTGACTTTCACTCTCACCGGAAGGTTGTCTGAGGACAGCGGTTATTTCCGGCTTGGTCCCAACGTGCTTTGCTATGGGCGGTGCGCATCCGGTTTCCGCGCCAAGCGCCCCACAGACAAGCTCTACGATGCGCTCAAGGACGTCGCGGCGGACGGTTCGACGCTCCGGCTCCCGTTCAGTCCGTCAGAGACTGTCGCTAACCTGCGCTATGAGCGCTACGCTTCATCGTCTAATGGCGGCCCGAAACGACTTGGTGCCGGATCGGCTCTCCGGAAAGCTTATTATACGGTGCGGCCATTTCTGTCCGTATCGATACGGAAACATCTCCAGAGAAGACGTCTAAGCGATTGGAAGAGGATTCCCTTTCCTAGATGGCCTGCGGATCCAAATGTCGAGCGCACCTTTGAAAGGCTCATGGTTCTCTTGCTTAAGGCTCACTGCGCCGATAGCGTCCCGTTCATTTGGTTTTGGCCGAATTGTTCCTCGAGCTGCGCCATCATGACCCACGATGTGGAAGCCTTACCCGGCAGAAACTTCTGCCCGCACCTGATGGATCTGGACGACACCTACGAGATCAAGTCCTCTTTTCAAATCGTACCCGAGGGGCGATACCCTGTGCCAGAATCTTTTCTCGACGGACTTCGTCGCCGCGGGTTTGAAATCAACGTGCACGATTTGAACCACGACGGCCATCTATTCAGTGATCGCGAGCTGTTCTTCCGCCGTGCCGACCGAATCAATAAATACGGCCGAAATTATGGAGCCGCCGGCTTCCGTTCCGCCGTTCTCTACCGAAACCCGGACTGGTATGAAGCTCTGGACTTTGCCTATGACATGTCTGTTCCAAGTGTTGGTCATCTGGAAGCGCAACGAGGAGGCTGTTGCTCCGTGATGCCATTTTTCATCGGTAAGATTCTGGAGCTGCCTGTCACCACAACGCAAGACTACTCTCTTTTCCACGTCCTCAATCAATATTCCACTGACATGTGGAAATGCCAGCTCGATCTGATCACCAAGAAACATGGTTTGGCCAGCTTCATCGTTCACCCCGACTATCTCCTGGAGCCTCGCGCCCGCGATACTTATGAAGCACTGCTCGCCTATCTTGCCAAGTTGCGTTCCGAGCGAGAAATCTGGATCGCTCTCCCCGGAGAAGTTGATCAGTGGTGGCGCGAAAGAAGCCAGATGAGACTGATTCGTCGCGGAAATGGATGGGAGATCGAAGGCCCCGGCAAAGAACGAGCCCGGATCGCTTACGCGAGTCTTGAAGGGGATTCTGTTGTGTACAGCCTAGAAGCACCGCAACCGGTCGCCACCCACTAACACAAGTTCCGCGCGGCGGCCTACGGTGCGGTGGCTGGATGCGAACCATCATGTCCGGACAAACCATCTACCTTGATGGCGAGTACCTTGCCAAGAATCCGGGGTGGCATATTGAAGAGTCCCCCTGGAAGGCAAAACAGATACTTCGCATGCTTCAGCGGAATCACGTAGCCCCGAGGACGGTCTGCGACGCGGGCTGCGGCGCTGGGGAAGTGCTGAAACAACTCCAAGAAAGTCTAGACGGCGAATGCCTCTTCCGGGGATACGACATTTCTCCACAAGCTTTGGAAATGTGCCGATCCAGGGCCAACGAACGCCTTGAGTTCAAACTGGCCGACATATGCCGGGAAAAAAATATTTATTTCGATCTCCTTCTGGTCCTTGACGTCATTGAACACCTGGAAGACTATTTCACCTTTTTGAGAGATTTACGGACCAAAGCTACTTATAAGATTTTCCATATCCCCCTCGACCTTTGTGTGCAAACGGTCCTACGCCAAAACGGAATTCTGAGGAGACGCGACCTCTACGCCCATATTCACTATTTTACCAAAGAAACCGCGCTGAGAACGTTGGAGGATACGGGTTACAGAGTGCGTCACTACTTCTACACGCCGAGAATGATTGATCTTCCGATTGACCGGCTGCAAAGAATCCTGAAGGTCCCTAGGCGAATCGGTCTTGCGCTGCATCCGGACCTGGCGGTTCGGCTCCTCGGAGGGTTTAGTCTACTAGTGCTGGCGACGTGACTAAAAACTGCTGCAATGACAACTAACAGTTTCCTGACGGGCGAGTATCTCCAAAAGGTTCCCCTGTGGCATACCGAGGATTCCCCGTGGAAGGCGAAAGGCATTTTACGCATGTTGCGACACAATCGCCTTACTCCCCGCATCATCGGCGAGGTCGGCTGCGGCACTGGAGAGGTGCTTAGGCAATTACAGCTCCAGATGGATCACGAATGCCGCTTCTTCGGCTATGATATTTCACCCCAGGCGATCGAGATCAGCCGAAGCCGCGAAAATGAGAGCCTTCAGTGCCAACTGGCGGACGTTTGCAAGGAAAACGGCGCACACTTCGATTTGCTTCTGGTATTAGACGTCTTGGAGCACCAGGAGAACTATTTCAGCTTTCTGCGAGACATACGGCCACTTGCTCCATATAAGCTCTTTCACACTGTCCTGGAACTCTCGGCCCGCTCCGTTTTGCGAAAAGGCGGTCTGCTTGAGGGCCGATGGACCTGCGACGATCTTCACTGTTTTGCCAAGGACACGGTGCTTCAGGCCATGGCGTATGAGGGATACGAAATTCTCGACTGGTTCTATGTGCCGCGAGCAATCTACCGAGCTTCAGGATTAACTAGCAAAATCCGGCAGGTACCCAGAATCGTTTGTTTCGCGCTTGATCAGGACTTCGCAGTGCGCCTTCTGGGAGGATACAGCCTTTTTGTGCTGACCAAATGAAGAACGGCTCCCAGGATGCGACAGAGCCCTCGCAGCCGTTCGGGTACCTAGACAGCTATTCTTGCAGTTGCTTGGCCACAAAGTAGGCTAAGTCGCCTGATCGACGTCGCGCGGCATACCGCTCTTTGGTGATGTTTTCAGAAGGGAGACTCGACAGAGGTTACGAATGCCATGGAGAAATGTGATGTTGCAATAGTCGGTGCCGGCCCCTACGGCCTTTCCGCAGCGGCACATCTCGGACAGCTGAAAGGCTTGGATGTCAGGCTTCTTGGCGAACCCATGTCCTTCTGGGAGTGCCACATGCCGAAGGCAATGCTTCTGCGCTCTCCGTGGGTGGCATCCCACATCGCCGCCCCCTCGGAGCAGCTCACCCTGGACGTCTATAGGAGGGTGAACGGAAATCGACAGTTGGCCTATCCGGTGCCCGTGCAGGATTTTGTCAATTATGGACGCTGGTTCCATAGGCAACTGGCGGCGCCAGTGGATCGGCGGAAGGTGACCCGAATTGATCTGGCTCGCGGAGGGTACAGACTCACCCTCGAAGGCGGCGAAGCGCTGCAGGCAGGACGAGTTGTCGTGGCCGGCGGCATCCAGCCCTTCGCCCATCGCCCCGAGATTTTCAAAGGTCTTCCAACTTCATTAGTGACTCACACCTCTGAGCAAGTAGACTATTCAAACTTCCGGGAGAAGGAGACCCTCGTTATTGGGGCGGGGCAAAGCGCCCTTGAGGCGGCTGTCTTCTTGCATAGGGCGGGCGCTCAAGTGGAGGTCCTCATTCGCAACTCCACGGTACACTGGCTTGGCCGCAGGGCATGGATGCACGAGAAGCCGATCAGCTTGTTATTTTACGGCCAGGCCGATGTAGGTCCAGCTGGCATTAGCTTGCTGGTCCAGCGGCCTAATTTGTTTCGTCGATTACCGCGTAGAATTCAACAGTGGTGGGGGGGCCGCGCCATTCGGCCCGCAGTCTCCCATCGGTTAACGCCTTGCGCAGAGTACTTGCCCACGCGTACAGGACGGTTTCCGGTTCAGGCGCGAGTTGAGGGAGATCGTCTCCGCGTCCAGCTGAATGACGGAACGGACCGTTCTGTGGATCACGTTGTTCTCGGGACCGGGTATCGCGTGAACATAGCGCTTTATCCTTTTCTGCCGTCAGAAGTCCTGGAGCGAGTGGAGCGAATCGATGGTTTTCCGCGCGTTGACGTGGGTTTCGAGTCTTCCCTACCAGGATTGCATTTCCTTGGAGCGCCAGCTGCCTGGAGCTTTGGCCCGCTGATGCGATTTGTGGCCGGCACCGAGTTCGCCTCGCCCGCGCTGGCTCGTAGAATCCTCCACAAGGCCCGAGGGCGTTGATTTTAGGTCATATGCAGCCTCACCCAAAGCCTGGGACCGGGACCTTGCTCGATCGGAAGCGTCCCCACTGGCTGAGGATGGCGAGCGTTCCCCGAGAGAGCCAGCGTGAGCACCCTTGAGAAACCACGTGACGAAGAATAACGGTTCGAGCGCAAAACGACCTGGCGCGGTCGTAATCGGAGGCGATTATCAGGGGCTTGGCATTGTCCGCAGCCTAGGTCGTTACGGCGTGCCAATTTGTCTGGTTGACGATGAGAGTTCCATCGCCCAGTATTCCCGTTATACGAGATTTTCCTACCGGGCTCCGTCACTCCGTGACCCGGAGATCACGGTCCAGATTCTCATGAAGTTGGGGCGAGAGTACGGGCTTAATGGTTGGGTGTTGTACCCAACGCGGGACGAGACCGTCGCAGCCCTGTCGACGCATCGCTCCGAGTTATCCGAACTCTTCCGTGTACCCACGCCTGCGTGGGAATCCGTAAAGTGGCTTTGGGACAAGCGCAATACCTACAGCTTGGCTCAGAGCCTTGGAATCCCCACACCGCATAATTGGTATCCACGTCATATCGAAGCCCTCGAAGAAGTTGATGGTCATTTCCCCGTCGTACTTAAGCCCGCGATCAAAGAACACTTCATCTATGGAACGAAGGATAAGGCGTGGAGGGCAGACAATCCGATCCAATTGCGGCAGCTGTTTGAGCGGGCTTTACGCTACATTCCGGCAGATGAAATCATGATCCAGGACCTGATTCCCGGTGACGGCGCGTGCCAGTATGCCTACTGCTCATTCTTCAAGCAGGGGGACTCGATCGCCAGTCTCGTCGCGTGCAGGCGGCGGCAGCATCCGCTTGAGTTTGGTCGGGCGAGCACCTATGTAGAAACGGTTGAGGCGCCGCTCCTCGAAGAGTATTCGCTGCGCTTCTTGCGAGCGATAGATTTCTATGGCCTCGTCGAGCTGGAATACAAACGGGACCCTCGAGACGCGCAGTATCGCCTGCTCGATGTAAACGGGCGCACATGGGGTTACCATACGATTGGACGTCAAGCAGGCGTTGATTTCCCATACTTGCTGTTTTGCGACCAGGTGGATGAACCGGTCGAGCCTTGCCGCGGGAAAGTTGGCGTTCGATGGATCCGTCTGCTCACGGACCTCCCGGTCGGAGTCGTGGGAATTCTGACCGGTCAAATCAAATGCCGCGAGTATCTCCGTTCACTTCGCGATTACCATGAAGAGGCAGTCTTCAGCCGGGAAGACCCTCTGCCGGGCTTCATGGAACTCGCACTGGTTCCTTACCTATCCATGAAACGGGGCTTTTAGGGATGGATCAGTACGTCCTCTTGGGCGCGCTGTTGGCGTTGCTGACAGCGCTGCCGCTTGCATGGAAGTGGCAGTTGGGAATGTTGCGAGTGGGATTGACAGTCGTTCTCCTGTGTTTGCTGGCAACAGTCGTGGTCAGTACCCCTGCGGTTTCGCGGGCCATGACGGAAGGCGAGAAGGCGGGGCTTGTGTGGCTGCTAGTCATTGTGACGGCATTCGGCTTGCTGGCCTATCGCTTCTATCGCGACCCAGAACGGACACCACCCGCTCGAGCTGGTGTCATTGTGAGTCCCGCCGACGGAACTGTGATTTACGTGCGACGATCCGAGAACGGCGTTTTGCCGTTCTCGACAAAGAATGGCCATAACTACAAGCTGTCGGAGCTGACCAAAACGTCGCTCCGCACCGAAGATGCAGTTGTCGTGGGGATCGGCATGAGTTTCCTCGATGTTCATGTGAACCGAGCGCCGTGCTCCGGGCGAGTCTCTTTCCGAGAACACTTTCCTGGGCTTTTTGGCTCGCTCCGCCGCCCGGAAATGATTTTCGAAAATGAAAGGGCAACGACAGTGATCGAGAGCGATGCGTATCAGGTTGCTGTCGTGCAGATTGCATCGAGGCTCGTGCGCCAGATTGCCGTCTTCATACGTGAAGGTCAGGATGTGGCGTTAGGCGAGAGAATGGGAGTGATCCGTCTAGGCTCCCAAGTGGACGTGGTGCTACCGGTGCGGGAGAGCCTGAGAATTGCAGTGAGCCCGGGGGACCGGGTCCGGGCAGGTGAATCGATCATCGCAAGGCTTGATTCATGGCTGAACGACCCCACTAATTGCTACCCGCAGGAAATTTGAAGTGGCGGCTGGCTGGCGCAGCATTCTCAGGCCTCAGAACAATCCTTTTGTATGACAAACAACACCGGAGCACTTGTAATCGGCGGGAATTATCGCGGCTTGTGCATTTCTAGGAGCCTGGGGCGCAACGGTGTCCCAGTCTGGGTCACGACTCCATCTGATCAAAGGGTCGCGGGCCTGTCGCGTTACACACTTCGCACATTGCCCTTGGCTGATGGGGGCAGCGAAGAACAAGTCGCATACCTGCTAGGCCTGGCGGAAAAGTATCGCCTCGATGGGTGGGTATTGTTCCCAACAGAGGACGAATCAGCCGCGCTGATTTCGAGATTTCAGCAGCAGCTTTCCCGTCGGTTTCGGGTCACTTCGCCGGAGTGGGATATTTTACGATGGGCATATGACAAACGCTTGACGTACCGTCTGGCCGCAAGGGAGTCGATCGACTATCCGTGGACGCTTTATCCCGGCTGCGAAGCTGACCTCGAGGCTGCCGCATGCCCCTTCCCCGTAATTTTGAAGCCCGCTATCAAAGCCAGCGCGAATCGGTTCACCGCCGACAAGGCCTGGCCTGCTGAAAATCGAGATGTCCTCCTTACCCGCTATCGAGAGGCCCGGGAACTTGTCTCGCCCGACCTGATTCTTGTACAGGAGATGATCCCAGGCGCCGGAGATTCGCAGCTCTCTTTCACGGCACTCTGTTCGAAAGGAAGGGTACTCGCAAGTGTCAGCGCCCGTCGGATGCGGCAGTACCCGATCCATTTCGGCCACTCGAGCAGCTTCGTGGAGACGGTTCATGAACCTGAAATCGAGCGGCCAGCGCGCCGCTTACTAGCCGCCATCGGCTATACCGGCATCGCGGAAATCGAGTTCAAGTATGATCGCCGCGACCACCGTTACAAACTGCTGGACGTCAACCCTAGAATATGGACTTGGTCGCTCTTATGCGGTCGTGCGGGCGTGGATTATCCGTATTTGCTGTGGCGCAAGATGGTTGGAGAGCCGGTTTCGGAGATCACCGGCCGTGCCGGAGTTCGGTGGGTGAGAATGAGCACAGATGTGGCGGCAGCATTTCACGAGATCCTGCGAGGCCAGTTGAATGTTCGTGGCTACTTGCGCTCGTTGCAGAGTCCTCTCGAGTTTGCACTGTTTGCGGCGGATGACCCCATGCCTGCTCTACTCGAGTTGCCGCTCCATGCTCTTTGCCTCGGCGCGAAAGCGCTCGGCCGTATCTGTAGACCTAGGACAACCTGGACGCACGGAATCGAGTCACGATCGGAATTGCACACCCGGCAAGATTGATTCGCCGTCACGCGGCCCAAAACGCGCCGCCGACTAGCAGAAGATCCCGATCGTCTAGACGACATCCCAGCACGCACTGCTCTTAATGATCCAACCTGAAGCCGGCAGACGGCGCACCCTGCCGCACAGAACGGAGTAGCGAGAGCCGCTGTGAAGATTGTTTCCATCGTCGGGGCGCGGCCTCAGTTCATCAAGGCAGCCGCTGTAAGCCACAAATTACGACAGCGACACCAAGAGATTCTCGTGCACACGGGGCAGCACTACGACTATGAAATGTCCGGTATTTTCTTTGACGGACTCGAGCTGCCGCGGCCCGACGCAGACTTAAGTGTCGGCTCGGGTTCGCAAGGATTTCAAACCGGAGCAATGCTCAAAGGCATCGAAGACGTATTGCGTGCCGAACGGCCGGACTGTGTCCTTGTCTACGGCGACACAAACTCGACCTTGGCCGGCGCGCTGGCGGCCTCAAAACTATGCATTCCTGTGGCCCACATGGAAGCGGGGCTGCGAAGTTTCAATCGTTGTATGCCTGAGGAAATCAACCGTGTGGTGACGGATCATTTGTCGGACCTGCTGCTTTGTCCGAGCCATTCGGCGGTGAGTAACTTGGCCGCTGAAGGGATCTCGCAAAACGTCCATCTCGTCGGAGACGTCATGCTGGACGTTCTGAACTGGGCGAAGAAACGCGCAGCGGCAAACCGACCGGCGATTCTGGACAGACTTAGGCTGGAGAGGCAGACGTACTTGCTGGCGACCGTGCACCGCCGGGAAAACACACAAGAGTCAGCACAACTCTCATCTATTTTGAACGCCTTCAACTCGGTCAACGAACCCGTTGTCTTCCCTATTCATCCGGGGACGCGGAAGATCATCACCGAAAGGGGCTTCCACCCGGCTCCGCATGTCCGTCTGCTCGACCCGGTCGGTTACCTGGACATGGTCGCACTGGTCGGCTCCGCGCGGCTGGTTATGACCGATTCGGGCGGCCTGCAGAAGGAGGCGTACTGGCTCGGCGCGCCCTGCCTCACGCTGCGAAATGAAACCGAATGGGTAGAGACCGTCGAAGCAGGTTGGAATCTCTTGGTGGGTTCCGATACAGGCAAAATTGTCGATGCTGTGCATTCGTTTGCCCCGCCCGATTTACGTCCAGCGCTGTACGGTGACGGGGCCGCCGCCGACAGGTGCGTCGATCTGATTGGTGACCCAAGCTGAGGTTGAAAGGACAAAAATGAAAAGCGGCGATCTCACAAAATCGAAGATCAAAGTAGCCGTCGTTGGCGTTGGCTACTGGGGCAGAAACCTTGTCCGAAACTTCTATCAACTTGGCGCCCTTGAGGCGCTCTGCGACGTGGAACGGTCCGCCGGAGCGGCCTGCAAGCACCAATATGAGCGTGTCAGGTTCTACTCAGAGTTCAGCGAGGTTCTCTGTGATCCTTTTGTCGACGCCGTGGTGCTGGCCACGCCAGCGGTAACCCATTACGAAATGGCAAAGGCCGCCCTGGAAGCCGGAAAGGACGTTCTCGTCGAAAAGCCGCTCGCTATTGAGGTGAAACACGGCGAGGATCTCGTAGAACTCGCCGAAGCTACGCGCCGAATCTTGATGGTCGGACATATTCTCAGGTATCACCCGGCAATCCTGAAATTGCAGAAATTGATCCATGACGGCATTTTAGGAAAGCTCAATTATCTGTACTCAACTCGCCTGAACATCGGGAAAATACGGACTGAAGAGAATATTCTCTGGAGCTTTGCTCCGCACGACATCTCCGTGGTGTTGTCATTGCTCAACGAAATGCCGGCGCGTGTGACCTGCCAGGGTAGTGCCTATCTGAATCGCGACATCACCGACGTCACGCTGAGCCACTTTGAATTCCCAAGCGGAGTCCAGGCCCACATTTTCGTCAGCTGGTTGCATCCGATCAAGGAGCAGCGACTTGTAGTTGTTGGATCGGAGAAGATGGCCGTTTTCGATGACACCGCGGAACACAAGCTCGTCTTGTACCCTCATAAAGTCGAATGGCGGAATCGCATTCCGACGGCCGTCAAGGCGAACGGCGAAAACGTCGCGTTGGACGATCTAGAACCGCTGCGCGCGGAATGCCAGCATTTCCTGGACTGTGTGGAATCCAGAACCTCACCCGTGAGCGACGGCGCCGAAGGGCTCAGAGTCTTGCGCGTGTTGGATGCTTGCCAGCGTGCGCTGCACAACGGGGGAGTTGCTTTGGGGTTCTTCGACACCAAAATTGAAAAACACGAAAGTCCTTACTTCGCGCACGAATCCGCTTACGTCGATGACGGGGCCGTGGTCGGCGCGGGCACGAAGATCTGGCATTTCTCCCACATCATGAAAGGCGCCCGTATTGGCGAGAGGTGCGTCATCGGCCAGAACGTGAACGTCGATGGCGGGACAACCGTGGGAAACAACGTCAGGATTCAAAACAGTGTGTCCGTTTATACTGGCGTGGTGATTGAAGATGACGTGTTTCTGGGACCCTCCTGCGTTCTGACGAATGTTTCGAATCCCAGGTCGCAGGTAAACCGCCACTCCTTGTACGAGACCACATGGTTGAAGCGAGGCTGTACGGTTGGTGCCAATGCCACAATCGTTTGCGGAGTCAACGTTGGGCGTTACGCGTTCGTCGGAGCGGGCTCCGTGGTGACCAAAAACGTACCCGACTACGCGCTGGTCGTCGGAAACCCGGCCCGCCAGGTTGGATGGATGAGCCGCCACGGGCACCGGCTCGGGCAGCCCGATTCCAACCGAGTGATGACGTGTCCGGAGAGCGGGTACCGCTATCAGGAAAGCGCGCCTGGCGTTCTCTGCTGCCTGGATCTAGATGAAGAAGCGCCGCTCCCGGCAGAGCTGAGCAGAGGCGCCAAGTCCTACAGACAACTGAAAGAGGAAGCCAAATATGCAAGTTCCGCTGCTTGATCTTAGGGCGCAGTACGCAACGATCAAAACCGAGGTTGAGGCTGCCATCGCGGAGGTGATGGAGTCCCAGCAGTTCATCTTGGGACCAAAGGTGGAACAGTGTGAGCAGGCGATCGCGCAGTATTGCGGCTGCACCTATGGTACTGGAGTTTCCTCGGGCAGCGACGCCTTGCTGGCCTGTCTGATGGCTGAAAATATCGGGCCGGGGGACGACGTTATCACCAGTCCGTACACGTTCTTTGCGACTGCCGGCGCGATTGTCCGCGTGGGAGCCACGCCGGTCTTCACGGACATCGATCCGGAGACCTATAACCTGGATGCGTCGCAAATCCCATCCAAGTTGACCTCAAGGACGTGCGCTATCATTCCCGTCCATCTTTACGGCCAGATGGCGGACATGGACCCCGTGATGAGCGTGGCTGAAAAGCATGGCCTGGTCGTCATCGAGGATGCCGCCCAGGCGATCGGCGCCGAGAGCAGGGGACGGCGGGCTGGCTCCATCGGACATTACGGATGCTTCTCGTTTTTCCCTTCCAAGAACCTTGGAGCCGCAGGTGACGGAGGGATGGTCGTCACCAACGACGCGCAGCGCGCAGAAAAGGTTAAGTGCCTGCGTTCTCATGGCTCCAAACCGAAATATCACCACAAAATTGTTGGAGGGAATTTCCGTCTTGACGCCATCCAGGCGGCCATTGTGTCCGTCAAATTGCCGCACCTGGATGAATGGACGGCAGCTCGCCAGCGCAACGCGATGAAGTACGATCAACTTTTTTCCGAGGCCGGATTGGCGGCTGTTAGGGACGAGCTGCCGCACGTCGGCTTGCCGCGCGTTGTCACCAATCGCCATATCTTCAATCAATATGTGATTCGAGTCTCCCGCCGCGATGCATTGCAGGCAGCCCTGAAGCACCGCGGTATCGGTACGGACGTCTATTACCCCGTGCCCATGCACCTGCAAGAGTGCTTTGCTTGCTTAGGCTATGGCGCCAGCGCGTTCCCCGAAAGTGAACGGGCTGCTAAAGAAACATTGGCGCTCCCGATTCACCCCGAGCTTACGGAGTCGCAGCTCCGGTACGTAGTCGAATGTATCCGCGAATTTATGACCGCGAGTCCTACAAACGAGAGTGCCTTCAGCCAGACTGCCTCAAAGTGGGCTGGCGCCTCGTCGATCCAGTAGCGTTGATCCGTGATCGGAATCATACCCAAACCCGGCCAGGAAGCTGTTGTGGAGGAGTTCTTTGAGCTCTTCAAGGTGCCCTGGGAGTTCTACAAGGAAGGTCAGATGTACGATGTCGTTGTTGCCACTGCAGATGACATCCCGGACGTCGGCGCCAGGTTGCTCCTCGCGTACGGGTCTGAAACCAAGAGCATTGACCCAAGCAACGGAATCACTGTGCGTTCGCGGCAGGGAGGCGGGTCCCTGGACTGCCCGCGGCTCACTGTGCCCATCTATGGCCACCTGGCAACGTTCGAACCTGGAGGCAGCGGCATTCCATGTATCACCGCATCAGTTGGAATAGCAGGTCTTCGCCTTACGCCGGCAGCTGGCGGAGCCGTGCTGCGGCTCGGATACGATTTGTTTGAAGAAGCTCAGCTCCTGTTCTCGGCCGGGCAGCCCATCGAGCAGGCACACATCCCCACACTCGACATTCACATCAGGATGCTGAGGAACTGGATTTTGAGCGAGGGAATTCCGCTCTTGGAGGTTCCCGCCGCTCCTGCCGACCACGCCTTTGCAGTTTGTCTAACGCATGACATCGATTTCATGGGGATACGAGACCACAAATTTGACCATACTATGTGGGGATTTCTCTACCGATCAACGGTGGGCGCCGTTCGAAGGCTTTTCCAGCGCAGAATTTCGATCACGCATCTTTTGGATAGTTGGCGTGCGGCAGTCTCACTCCCGCTCGTCCACCTTGGCTTGGCGAAGGATTTCTGGGAACCCTTTGGGTGGTATTTGGAGGCCGACAAGGGCCTGCCAGCAACGTACTTCCTGATCCCGTTCAAGCGGCGCGCCGGCGAGCGCGTTCCGGGCCGCCACGCGGACCGGCGCGCGACCGCCTATGACGTAGGCGACCTAGCACACTGGACGGCAACTCTCAAGAGCGAGGGCTGCGAACTGGGGGTTCACGGAATCGATGCCTGGCATAGCGTCGAGAAAGGGCACGCCGAACTGCGGAGGATTGCAGCAACGACGGGCGAGTCCTCCTCCATCGGCATCCGGATGCACTGGTTGCTGCATGACGCTAACACAGTCTCCACGCTGGAAGAAGGCGGTTACGCCTACGATTCCACGCTAGGATACAACGAAACTGTCGGATACCGCTGCGGAACGACACAGGTGTTCCGTCCGCTCGGCGCAAAGGCACTGCTGGAGCTCCCGCTACACGTCCAGGATGGGGCGTTGTTTTATCCTCAGAGACTCAACCTAACCGAGCCGGAAGCAGAAAAATGCTGCGGAGACTTGATTGACCATGCTCGGCGGTTTGGTGGCGTACTAACGGTTCTCTGGCATGACAGAAGTCACGCGCCGGAGCGGTTCTGGGGGGCCTTTTACATCCGGCTCGTCCAAACGCTGAAATCCTCGGGGGCATGGTTCGCCACAGGAGGGCAGGCGGTCCGTTGGTTTCGAAAACGCCGCCAGGTGCGTTTCGAGCGCGCCGGGGGTGCCTCCGGCGTACGATGCATCCTCCCTAAGGAAGCCGAAGCAGCACTGCCGTCGTTGTCCCTGACGGTTTACCGTCCATCCCTCGGCGGGAGCGACACGCAACCATCCCTCGAGACGAGGCATGCTTTTATTGACATTCCATGCCATGCAGGGGCTGTCGTCGAATTCGACTCGTTCCTCAACCGAGTCTCCCAAGTTCCCGTCGAGTTGTCTGCCATCCCAATCTGATCTTATGAGACCTATCTGCATTCTGACCCAAAGCTTCTATGAGTTCGACGCTCGCGTAAGGCGAAAGGCCCAGGCCCTAGCGGCGGCGGGCTATTCCGTTGACGTCTTGGCATTGCGCACACCGAACGGAGGAAAAAGCTACACTCTGAACGGGGTAAATGTTCGCACCATTTCGCTCGCTAAGAATCGCGGCTCGTTGCTCCGGTACGTTTTTGAGTACACCGCGTTCTTTCTGTGGGCTTTCGTTCGCCTCCTTCTGCAGATGAGGCGGAGGCGTTATGCCGTGATTGACGTAAACACGCTGCCGGATTTCCTGATCTTCGCTGCGGCTCCAGGTAGATGGATGGGCGCCAAACTGGTCTTGGACATGCACGAAATCACGCCGGAGTTTTACCTCTCCAAATACGGAACCGCTGAAAATTCCTGGTTGATTCGTCTGGTCAAATACCTGGAAAAAATCAGTTTCGACTATGCGGATCACGTGATCACGATCAATGAGCCCATCCGCAATCTGCTGATCGGCCGCGGATTGTCGTCCTCAAAATCCATTGTGGTCATGAACTCGGCCAGCGATGAACGCTTCGCATCGATCCTCTCTGGTTCAGCCGCCAACGGAAACTCGGACACGTTCGTCATGATGTACCACGGGACCCTCACCCAAGTCTATGGCTTGGACATCGCCATCCAAGCCTTCAGCATAGCCCACGCGGAGATGCCCGGAGCCGAACTGTGGATACTGGGGGCCACGCTGTTGAGCTCTGAGCAGGACCGGTTGATACCCCTGGTGCGTGAACACGGTTTAACTGCGAAGGTAAAGCTGCTAGGCCTGATCCCATCAGCCGAAATTCCCGCGTGGCTGAACAAATGCGACATCGGAATTCTGCCGCTCCGCGGCGGTGTCTTTTTTGATTTCGCCTTTCCCAACAAGCTGCCTGAATTTGTCATCATGGGCAAGCCGGTTCTGATGTCGCGGGTGAAGACGATACAGCACTATTTCAGCGAGGAAGCTCTCGCCTATTTTGACCCGAACAATCCGGAAGATTTGGCCCAGCAGATGATTCGCCTCTACCGGGATCGCTCGTTGCGCGCCCGGCTGGCGGCGAAAGCCAAGGAGGAGTACGCCCCGATACGCTGGGATGTGATGAAACAGCGGTATTTGAACCTGATTGAAGACACGTCGGATTCCGGGCACGGCATAGCCGAACGGCCACAGCTTTCCGAGACGGCAGTCCTCAAGGATAAAGCCCGAGAGAGAGAGCCCGAGCAAGTAAAGGCAGCCACGCAGAAATTGCTGGTCTAGGTGCGGTCTCAAACATGAATGTTTCTGGCGACGTCCATGCTCGTCTGCGAATCGGATATGTTAGGCAGACGCGTTCAACCTGGCGACTTGACAGTCTTTCGTTGAAGTCATGCTGACTCTACCTAAGTACGTTCTTATAACTCCCGCGCGGAACGAGGCAGAGTTCGTCGAGCTGACGATTAAGTCCGTGGTTGCCCAGACCGTCCAACCGGTCAAGTGGGTAATTGTCAGCGACGGTTCAACCGACGGCACGGACGATATCGTCCGCAAATATGGGGTTGAGCACCGATGGATTGAACTGGTGCGCGCGCCCGAGCGTAGCGAACGGCATTTTGCGGGGAAGGTCCATGCCTTCAACGCGGGCTACGCAGAGATAAAGCATCTACAGTACGACATCATCGGCAACCTGGACGCGGACGTTTCGTTCGAGGACAAAGATTATTTTGCATTCCTGCTGAGTAAGTTTGCCGAGAATCTTACACTGGGGGTGGCAGGCACGCCCTATCGGCAGGGGAACTCCATACATGACTATCGCTTCGTTAACATCGAGGACGTGTCCGGTGCATGCCAACTGTTTCGGCGAGAGTGCTTCGAAGAGATCGGGGGATATTTGCCACTGAAGGGCGGCGGAGTAGATCATGTTGCGTTCCTCACCGCGAGAATGAAGGGTTGGAGGACAAGGACGTTCACAGACAAAGAATGTCTGCACCATCGGAAAGCCGGAACCGCCCAGCGCGGCCCTTTGATGGCCAGGTTCACAGTTGGTTGTCTCGACTACGCTCTGGGAGGCCATCCAGTGTGGGAACTGTTCAGGGCGGCCTATCAGATGAGCAAGAGGCCTTACGTTATCGGAGGGCTGATCGTGGCGATCGGCTATGTGTGGGCGTTGGTCCGGCGCATTGAGAGACCGATCTCCCGCGAATTGGTAGCGTTTCGCAGACGCGAGCAAATGGTGCGATTAAGGAAGCTTCTCTCGGGCAACCAGACTTCTCCTCAATCGCACACAGTAACGTCCTCATGAGGGTGGTTGGATTTTGTCATGGCCGCGGAGAACATCCTGATCAATAATCAATTCGGAACAATACCGGTTCCTGGCATTAAAGGGAGATCTTCAACTGGCGCGAGTATCCCGACGATGCGCGTTATTTGACTGCTTTGATAGAAACGCGACGCGCAAATTCCTGTCTGCCTTTGCCTACCTCCGATACTCCGCACTTGGAACCAGACGCCGTGATAAGAGAAATAGAGCACATTTGTGTGTGCATTTGCACTTACAAGCGGCCACAGTTCCTCGAGCGCTTGTTGGCGGAACTCTCGCGTCAGATCACAGCTGGGCTCTTCACGTATTCGATCGTTGTTGTTGACAACGACCGTTTGCGGTCGGCTGAGGCAGTGGTGTTGAAATTCACAGCCGGCTCGCCCCTCGCTGTGAAGTATTGCGTAGAGAGCCGACAAAATATCGCACTGGCACGGAACAGGGCGATCGAAAATGCCCACGGCGACTTCATTGCCTTTATTGACGACGACGAATTCCCAACGAAACGCTGGTTGCTGAGCCTGTTCAAGGCCCTGAATGAACATAAAGCGGATGGTGTACTGGGACCTGTAAAACCACACTTTGAAGTCCAACCTCCCGCGTGGGTGATTAAGGGCAAGTTCTACGAACGTCCCACCTACCCGACGGGGTTTGTAATCGATTGGAAGAAAGGGCGAACCGGCAATGTGCTGCTGAAAAGGTGCATTCTCATGGGTCATGCACAGCTTTTCAGACCCGAGTTCCGGACAGGAGAGGACCAAGATTTTTTCAGGAGACTAATCCAAAAGGGGCACACGTTCATCTGGTGCAATGAAGCGGAGGCGTATGAAGTTGTTCCCCCGGTACGCTGGAATCGCACCTTCATATTGAGACGAGCGTTGCTGGGAGGGACCATTTCCCGACTGCATCCGACCTTCGGAGCGCTCGACATCGCCAAATCTGTGATCGCAGTTCCCGCTTACATAACCGTTCTGCCGATCGCGGTAGTTTTGGGGCCTAGCCGATTAATGTCGTGCTTAATTAGGCTATTTAGTCATCTCGGAAGGCTCCTCGCAATGGTCGGCATCAACCCTATTAGGGAACCGTACGTTACAGAGTAGCAGCGAGATATGAGACACATGGAGCGGAACGACTTCATTATCGGGCAGGACGATCTTATCTTGATCACCGGCGCAACCGGTTTCATTGGGTCGAGGCTTGTGCAGAATTTGCTGGATCGGGGCTTTCGCAAGTTGCGCTGTTTCGCGAGGCCCTCCAGCAATGCGGCTCGAATTGAAGAAATCGCCAGCCGCCACTGCGCGGCAGAAGTCGAAGTGGTCACCGGCAATCTTCTGTCGCCGGAAGACTGTAATGCTGCGGCGAGGGACGCAGCCGTTATCTTTCATCTGGCTGCGGGGACAGGGCAAAAGTCCTTCCCCGACGCATTCGTGAATTCGGTGGTCACGACGCGTAATCTTCTCGAAGCTTGCTGCCGTCATCAGTCGTTGCGGCGATTCGTCAGCGTCAGTTCGTTTGCGGTTTACAGCAACACGCGAAAGCCTCGGGGACGGATGCTGGATGAGTCGTGCCCGGTTGAGGACCATCCAGAGCTGCGGGGTGAAGCCTATTGTTTCGCTAAAGTCAAACAAGAGCGAATCGTGACCGAATATTGTGAAAGGTTTCAGATCCCCTACGTCATCATCAGGCCGGGGCAGGTTTATGGGTCTGGCAAAGAGGCTCTCACTGGCCGCGTCGGGATCGACACGTTCGGTGTCTTTTTGCATCTTGGCGGCTCGAATACAATTCCGTTTACATACGTTGAAAACTGCGCCGAAGCAATTGCACTGGCGGGTCTAAAGGAAGGGGTCGAGGGCGACGTCTTCAATGTGGTGGATGACGATCTGCCTTCCAGCCGCCAGTTTTTACGTCTGTACAAAAAGAATGTGAGGCAGTTCAAATCACTTTATGTTCCCCATATTGTGAGCTACGCATTATGTTATCTCTGGGAGCGGTATTCGGTCTGGTCTGAGGGCCAATTGCCGCCAGCCTTCAACCGGAGGCGGTGGAACGCCTACTGGAGGAAGACGTATTACAGCAACGAAAGATTGAAGGCCCGATTAGGCTGGACCCCCAAGGTGGATACAGCGGAGGGGTTTAGGCGGTATTTCGAGGCTCGCCGGGAGGGAGGATGAGATGCTCAAGATCGTAATTGTGGGATGCGGAAAGATTGCAGATTCGCACGCATCGCAGATCCAGAGGATCCCTGAATGCGAGATTGTGGGGGTGTGCGACCGGGAGCCGCTCTTGGCGCGCCAGCTATACGAGCGATTCCCAGTCAAACGATATTTTGTCGATTTGACCGAACTTTTGACGGAGACCAGGCCGGACGTTGTTCACATCACGACTCCGCCAGAAAGTCATTTCGAGATTGCCAAACTGTGCTTGGAAGCGGGATGCCACGTCTATGTAGAGAAGCCTTTTACACTGAACGCTGACGAGGCCAGAAGACTCATTGCGCTCGCGAACAAAAGAGCGTTAAAGGTAACCGTAGGGCACGATGAACAATTCAGCCATGTAGCACGACGCATGCGAACTCTCGTGCGGAACGGCTTTCTGGGTGGTGGGCCGGTCCACATGGAGAGTTATTTCTGCTATGAACTCGGAGAGTCCGTCTATGTCAAAGCGCTTCTTGGTGACAAAAACCACTGGGTTCGCAAGCTCCCGGGACAACTGTCACAGAATATCATCGCCCACGGCCTTGCCAGAATCTCAGAGTTCCTGGTTACTGAGTCGCCCGAGGTAATCGCATACGGGTTTACCAGTCCGTTTCTTAAGAGCTCGGGGGAATCCCAAATCGTCGACGAGCTCAGAGTGATCATTTCTGAAGAGGATTGCAGTACAGCCTATTTTACATTCTCTTCGCAGATGCGTCCGGCGATCCATCAATTTCGAATCTATGGCGCTAAAAGCGGCCTTATCCTTGATCAGGATCAGGAGACACTGATAAAACTTCGCGGGAAAAGATTCACAAGCTACGCCGAAAAATTCATCCCCCCCGCGCTATTTGCCAAGCAGTATATCGGAAATATTCTAACGAACGTGAGTACTTTCCTTCGAATGGACTTTCATATGAAGGCGGGCATGAAGTACTTGATCGAGTCTTTCTACCGCTCTATCAAGGAGGGCACTGAAGTGCCCATTCCATATCGAGAGATTCTTCTCACTGCGAGAATCATGGATGACATCTTTGCTCAGCTCGGTCGGAAGGAATCGCAAATCCAGCTAACGGATCATGTGCAACTTCCAGCCGCCCTGCGGAACTGAGGCACACGTAGGCGATCTTGTGTAAGCTTACTTGACTCGGTAACCGAGCCGCTTGCCCATAGTGTCTAGAATGGCAAAGCAGATGCGCCTATGGTTCGCTGCCTTTCGGGAGACCTAGACCTTGGCCGAAAATGTTGTCGAGATTAGTGTTAAGGGGAAATGGATTAAAGTTCCAGGGTTGAACATTGGCGACAAGAACTTAATCGTTAAAGGAAGATGGCTTAAGATCGCTTTTATCCATGATGAAGAGTGGCTCGAAACGGAACTCGAAGACCCTGACCTCTATGTGAAGAAGTTGAAGGAACAAGGGCCGCAAGGAGTGCACGCCGATATCTTCACTTTCACGCAGAAAATACCCGGAACGCCTCCCGAATATCGGTATGCACTGGAGTGGGATAGCATTGCCGCGGCTCGCACCACTAGTTTTGAGAATTGGTGGCAGGGTCTGTCACAGGAGAGCCGCAAGAACGTGCGGAGATCAGAAAGACGCGGTGTCGCGGTTACTGTCAAAAACCTTGATGACGACCTGATTCGAGGAATCGCTGAAGTAAACAATGACTCTCCAATCCGGCAGCGAAGGCCTAACGCTCACTATGGTAAGAGCTTTGATCAAGTAAAAAAGGATTACTCGTCATTCCTCGACCGGAGCCACTTCATTTGTGCATATCTCGGGAATCAACTGATCGGGTTTCTGAAGGTAGTCTACCGGGGAGAGGTCGCCTCAATAATGAATCTAACTGTGAAGGCAACCCACCATGACAAAAGACCTGCCAATGCCTTGATCCGAAAGGCTGTTGAATTGTGCGAAGCAAGAGGGGCGTGTTACTTGACCTACGGAATGTTCAATTACGGCAACAAGCGGGAGAGTTCGTTGCGGGAGTTCAAAAGCCGAAATGGGTTCGCAGAGGTATTAACTCCCAGATTCTTCATTCCCTTGACGAGATGGGGAAGGTTTTGCATGAAAGCAAAACTCCATCGTGGCCTTCTTGGAATTCTCCCTCAAAGCATAATCACGATGGCCCTGAACGCGCGAGTGAAATGGTGTAATCTAGGCCCCGAATGAGCCGGTGTAGCTCAGTGGTAGAGCAGCCGAAACGTAATCGGCAGATGGGGCGTTCAAATCCCCCCGCCGGCTCCAACGCGTAACCCAAGGAACGACCTCTCCAGCTGCAAGACGATGGTTACTCAGCTCCGCGTCCTTCTAGTTTGATCTGATATGCCCGGAATCGTTGGCCTTGTCACCGAGATGCCACGGGAGTGGGCGGAGCCTCAACTGCTCCGCATGGTCGAGGTCCTTCGGCACGAGTCCTTCTATGAGACCGGAACTTGGATTGATGAATCGTTGGGGGTGTATGTAGGATGGATTGTTCGGAAGAATTCCTTCTCTGACGGAATGCCGCTACGTAATGAACGAGGAGACGTCGTTCTGATCTTTTCTGGAGAGGAGTATCCCGAGGCGGGGACAGCTCGCCGCCTGAAGGAGCAGGGCCATGAGTTCGAGACCAAGTTATCCTCCTACCTCGTACACCTCTATGAGGAAGACCCTTCTTATCCGGCTGGCCTGAACGGGCGATTTCATGGTCTGCTGGTTGACCGGACTCGCCGAGAGACGACCCTTTTCAATGACCGTTACGGTATGCATCGGCTCTACTATCACGAATCCAAGGAGGCCTTTTATTTCGCCGCGGAAGCTAAGGCGATCCTCGCGGCTCGCGCCGAACTCCGGAGGCTAGACGATCGGGGCCTAGGGGAGTTCGCCACCTGCGGCTGCGTCCTGGAGAACCGGACACTCTTCAGGGATGTCCACGTGTTGCCGCCTGCGTCGGCCTGGGCCTTTCGGCATGGCTCGGTGGAGCGAAAAAGCAGCTACTTCCACCCGCGGCAGTGGGAGGGGCAAGCTTTGTTAGAGCCCGAATGCTACTACGAGGAACTCCGGAGAGTATTCTCGAGGAACTTGCCTCGGTACTTCAACGGTCGGGAGCCGATTGGGATGTCCTTAACCGGGGGACTGGACACCCGCATGATCATGGCGTGGTGGAAGTCCCCGCCGGGAACTTTGCCTTGTTACTCTTTCGGGGGAGTGTTCCGCGACTGTCAGGACGTAGTCGTGGCCAGGAAAGTTGCCCGCGCGTGCGGACAGTTTCACCACGTGATCCCGCTCGGTGAAGAGTTTCTTTCGCGTTTTCCCTACTACGCGGAGCGTGCCGTGTACCTCACCGATGGGTGCGTTGCGGTGAACTACTCTGCGGATCTATACCTCAACGAGCGGGCCCGTGAGATCGCTCCTGTGAGGATGACAGGAAACTATGGTGGAGAAGTGCTACGTCGGACCCGCGCATTCAAGCCGAGGGAGCCTTTGCCTGGGTTGTTTTGTCCCGAATTACTCCACCATTTACGGAAGGCCGGAGCGACCTATGCCTCGCTTCTTCGCACTCACCCACTATCGTTTGCGGTTTTCCATCAAGCTCCATGGCACCATTACGGCCTCCTCGCGCTCGAACAAACGCAGCTCTCCATCCGGACTCCTTACCTCGACAACGATTTCGTCCGGACTGTTTTTCGAGCTCCGAATTCTGCCTCTGCAAACAACGACCATTGCCTGCGGCTGATAGGTGAAGGGGATGTTGCTCTCAGTCAGATCATGACCGACCGCGGGCTCCGCAAAAGCCGGGGACGCCTTTCCACGAGAGCGTCGCGGCACCTCCTCGAGTTCACGTTCAAGGCAGAATATGCTTACGACAGCGGTATGCCTCAGTGGGTAGCCAAGATCGATCATGTCCTCGCACCTTTACGACTGGAGCGTCTGTTCCTCGGCCGGCACAAGTTCTCCCACTTCAGGATCTGGTACCGGGATCGGCTCTCTGAGTATGTTCAGGAAATGCTCTTAGACCCGCGGACGCTTTCTCGGCCTTATCTCCATCGCAACAAAGTGGAAACCGTGGTGCGGGGTCATCTCAAAGGAGACCGGAACTTCACAAACGAGATCCACCAACTACTCAGTTTGGAACTCGCCCAGCGCCTATTCCTCGACTAGTAAGGACAGAGCGCTGTCCCTGTGGAAGGCTCGAGAAGAGAAAGCAAATGTCACCTCACCTTGCCACTTTCATCTTTGCCTCAGGCATCCTGGGCCTTTTCGTGCTCGACCGAGATCCGCATGTCCAGACTTCCAAGGCCCTCTGGCTTCCCGTGCTCTGGCTGTCGCTGGGCGCGTCGCGAATGGCGATCCTGTCAGTAACATTCGGGGTAAATATCAAGGAAGCCTCGTCAGCCCAAGAGATGCTAGAAGGGAGCCCGTTTGAGCGGTTTGTCCTTTCGTCACTTGTCGCCATCACAGTCATTGTGCTCGTAGGGAGACCTCGGGAGGTTGGAAGACTCTTGTTGGCGAACGGACCAGTCGTTCTCTTTTTTCTTTACTGCGGCGTAAGCATGCTCTGGGCAGATTACCCCGATGTGGCGTTTAAACGGTGGATCAAAGCATTGGGCGATCTGGCAATGGTGCTGATTGTCCTAACCGACGAGGACCCTTCTGCTGCGCTCAAGAAACTCTTAGCGTGGGTGGGGTTTGTGCTCATACCTGGATCCATTTTGTTAGCCAAGTATTACCCCGCGTTGGGGCTGGGATGGGGTGAGTGGGGAGGAGACATAGCTTATGTCAGGGGAGTGGCAACGAGCAAGAACGAACTGGGAGGAGTCTGCCTGCTCTTCGGACTCGGATCCATGTGGCGCTTTTGCCAGGCACTTCGAGATCGAGAAAAAACGCACGGACTGAGGATTCTGACGGCTCACGCCACCCTTCTTGCCATGGTGGGTTGGCTATTCTGGAAGGCGCATACCGCCACCGCGCTGTCTTGTTTCGTTATGGCAAGCAGCTTAATTGTGGCCACGAACCTTCGGGTATTCGAACGGAGGCCGAGGGTTTTGCACGTCATGGTAGCGGCGATGATATCCGTTTCGTACGCTGCGTTGTTTCTGGACGTCGGGAGTTACCTCGTGGAAATGATGGGAAGAGATCCGACACTCACCGGTCGGATCGAACTATGGCGTCGGGTACTCGCGATGACCCCAAACGCATTCTTTGGAGCCGGTTTCGAAAGTTTCTGGCTCCCACCGCGACTCAACTATCTGTGGAACATCTACTGGTGGCACCCAAACGAAGCTCATAATGGCTATATCGAGGTGTACATCAACTTGGGGTGGATAGGGTTAGTTCTACTCGCTCTCGTCCTGCTGACGGGCTACCGCAAGGTCGTCGGCGCAGTTCGTCGGAATCCGGAGGAAGGCGGGCTCTGCTTAGGATATTTCTTCGTAGGGCTGGTCTACAACTTCACGGAATCTGCTGTTAGAATCATGCACCCTGTGTGGATTTTCTTCCTTTTGGCGACGATAGCTGCATCGACTGTTTCCGTTACGAAAGAACAGCCCGAAGATTTCCCTGAGTGCGCAGTACCCTTCCGTGGGCTCGACTTCGGGTCACGAGGGGAGGGGCATTGAAGCCCTTCGATGCAAACGGTGCGTTCCGACCTAGTACAGAGGGAGTGCGCCGGCTTGCCGTCCGCGGCGCTGCAGTTACGGTGTTTGGCCAAGGCATGGCGCTCGCAGTCCAGATCATTGCCACCGTGGTCTTGGCCCGACTTCTCACCCCTGGCGATTTCGGGGTCGTGACGATGGTCACCACTTTCGGCCTGCTTCTCGTGAACTTCGGGCTGAACGGATTTACCGAGGCTGTCATCCAGCTGGAAAAGATTGACGATGCAATGGCCAGCAACCTGTTCTGGATCAGTCTAGCCGCAGGTGTAATTCTCACCATCGGATTTACTGCGGCCGGTTCTCTACTAGCTAGGATATACAGCGACGCGCGCGTGGCGAGCGTCACCCTCGGTATTTCGCCCACGATTTTCATTACCAGCACGTCGGTTTTGCATCTGGCCCTCCTCAAGCGGGCTATGCGTTTCTCTGTCGTTTCGGCCAATGACATACTCGCCCGCACTATTTCCGTAGCTGTATCGATTTTCCTCGCGTGGGCAGGATGGAGGTACTGGGCGCTGGTTGCCGGAGTCCTCGCTCTGCCACTGAGTACATCCATAGGGGCCTGGGTGCTTTGTCGCTGGGTCCCGCGCCTCCCGCGGCGCGTGGCCGGAACGGCCTCCGTGGTGCGGTTCGCAATGCATGTTTACGGTCAATTCAGTGTGAACTACTTTGCCCGGAACACGGACAACCTCTTGGTGGGATGGCGTTTTAACGCGCAGGCACTTGGTTTCTACAAGAAGGCCTACGATCTGTTCGCTCTTTCAACGAGTCAACTTGTTTCACCTCTTACAGCCGTCGCCGTCTCGGCCCTGAATCAGTTTAGGCGAGACTCTATCCAGTACAGACGATATCTGTTGAGTACGCTGGGTGTTATGGCGTTCGTGGGCATGGGAGTAGGGGCAGATCTCACGCTAGTCGGCAGGGATGTAATTCGGCTCTTGCTCGGACCACGGTGGGAGGAGTCGGGTCGGATCTTCTCGTTCTTCGGGCCCGGGATTGGGATTATGCTTCTCTACACCACTCACGGTTGGATCCATCTCTCCATTGGCAGGGCGGACCGCTGGTTCCGTTGGAGCGTCCTGGAGTTTGTCTTTACGGGCCTGCTGTTCGTCCTAGGGCTGCATTGGGGCCCCGTAGGAGTCGCCCTCGCTTGGACTGGGTCTTTTTGGTTTCTCACTATCCCCGCGTTCTGGTACGCGGGAAAACCCCTGCGCCTTGGCGTTGCCCCGGTTATCACCACTGTCTGGAAGTATGTTCTCGCTTCTCTGCTCGCAGGTTGCATATCCGCGTTAATTGTCAGAGAACTTGGCGACGCTAATGTGTCCTACGGATCCGGAGGGATATTTGTTCGAATTGTGAGTACTTCCGTCTTGTTCGGCGCGCTGTACCTGTCTACGGTCATTCTCTTTCATCGAAGCTGCGATCCGCTTCGGCAGGTTGTAGGACTCTTGCGAGAAATATTCCCAGGGGGCATCCCCGTCGCTTCAATCAGTGGCCCTACAGCAGTGAAGCCCGCAAGCGCTGGGCAAGGAGTGGTTTCTGCATTCACTGGAAGCTGATGCCACGTCGTTGAGATAGCGAATTTGCTACCCAGGAACTGCACCCCCAAGATGTCGATGGTCTTGGCGGCCTGGCAGGGATTCGCGCCTGTTCGACTTCAAATGGGACGCATCATTAGTCCATTACCAAGCATCAGATTTTTCGCGAAGCCTTTGCATTCCCCAGATTGTGGTTTTGCTCGGCGGTTAATGGCGGCCAACGTGGGATCATCAAACGAACCATCACAACTCGGGGCAGTCAGGGGCGTTTTGCGAAATCCTGGCGTTTTCCCCACGTGTTCAGACGTAGACGCGAAATTCACGAGATGACCCCTAGATTATAAAGATTGCCGCTCGAGGGAAAGACCTAGAATGGCTTCTGCTAATTATTGGGCACGCGTTCGAGGCCGTTATATGCGGGATAGCGCCCGTTTATTCTTCAGGCGCCCGGTAGCGATTAAAGCAGACGCCCCTCTCATTTCGTTCACGTTCGATGATTTTCCGCGGTCAGCCTTGCAGACAGGCGGGGCCATCTTAAAACATTTCGCACTTGGAGGGACCTATTATGTGTCACTTGGCCTGATGGGAAAAAGCGCTTCCACGGGAACTATGTTTATTCCTGAAGATTTGAACGCACTATTAGAGCAAGGACATGAATTGGGATGTCATACGTTTGCTCATTGCCATTCATGGGAGACGGAGCCCCATGCTTTCGAGAAGTCGATCATCGAAAACCAGCGGGCACTCGAAAAACTTTGCCCGGGGTTCTCCTTCCGCACGTTCTCCTATCCAATAAGCCCACCTCGAGCCTGGACAAAGCAGAAAGTGGCCGGATATTTCGCATGCTGCCGAGGCGGAGGGCAGACCTGCAATGTCGGAACCGCGGATCTCAATTACCTTGCTGCGTATTTCTTAGAGAAGAGTAGGGACAACCCTCAAACAGTGAAGAATCTAATTGACCAAAATCGGCGGGCTCGAGGATGGCTCATTTTTGCGACTCACGACATCTCTGACGCTCCTACTCCGTGGGGTTGCCCTCCCCATTTCTTCGAAGATATTCTACAATACGCCGTGGATTCGGGCGCGCGAATCTTGCCTGTGGCTCAAGCTTTGGAAGTACTTCGTACCCCGTCTTCGTCGTGAGGAGCTGTAAGAGACGCCTCACGAGGTGATTCAAAGATGCTGCAGGCCAGCTATGGTGGCCTCTCAACTTGAGGGGAGGGGACCGGCGCTCATATGTTTCCATGCATCCGGAACTGCAAGGAAGTCAGTTAACAACGATGCTGAGATTTGTCGGTGGGGCTGGCGGAGTGCCCGAGGTTCCATAGCAGTTGTTCGCATTGAACAGCAGCACGCCTCTATCAGCGGCACCAGCGTAGCTAGAGTCGACCGGGCTGTTAGCGTAGCAGAGCTGCGCTGGAAGGTTGTTTGCCTGTCCGCTGACGCCAGAGACGTTGCCTGCGGTTACGTCCGGCCCAACAGCCGGCCACGGCGTTGTCCCCCACCAGGAAGGCTTAGCATTCAGATAGAAGGAATTCGGAAGACTGTTGTTGAGCGGAAGTGCGTTTGCAAACTGGCTAATACTGACCGGTACCTCTGCTGCCAAGAAACGAGCAGCAGCATTGAGAGTATCGTAGTTGCCCCACAGCATCAAGGTCGTCAGAACGAAAGGGTCGTCAGGAACTGGGCCGCTTCCGCAGTTCCCCCCCCAGCCCAGCGAGTAGATGGAGGTATTGCAGTTGATCGTGAGGGGCGTGGCCGCAATGTAGTTGTTGTGATACCCAGAGGTTCCAAGCACGTTGCCGATGATGTTGTAATAGCGGCTGTAAGCATTCAGGATGATCGCATTGGTCTGCTGATTCTTCGTGCCACCTCCAGCAGGATCTCGGCCATTCCAGTAATTGCGGAACGCCGTTAAGAAATTTGAGGTGCCATGAACATCGTCGCTGGTCATCCCGACTCCCTGGTTGCCTTCATAGAGAATAAAGGCATCTCCGACAGAGTGGTGATAGGAACCTGCTTGCTGCCATCCGGGGGCAGTCCCGTTCGCAGTGTAGTAATCATCGATGGCGAAGTTGTAGCCCTCAACGCACCCGATGCAACCCTCGTGAATCATTGCAGTAGCGATGTGCTCAAAGATGTTGTTCTCAACCAGGTTGTCCGCGCCGTCGTAGGTGTCAATTCCATAACTCTCCGACGCGGCGTTCCACGAGCCGTAAAAATAGCTGTCGCGCACTGTCATATGCACTGTTTGATATGCCCAGATGTGCTTGTGCTGACTGTTGATATCCCGAATATTCTTGAACCAGATCTTGTAACTGTTCATCAAGAAAGTTCCAGCGGCGATGGCACTGTTGGTATTGGTATGATCCATTGACAGGTTTTCTATGCCGTCATTCTGCACGGGCAGTCCGTTAAGCCACCACACCTGAGGTGACTTGCCGGACACAATATTCGGCATTCGGATTCCCGGGGAGATGCCGATTGTCCACGGACCGCTACCGGAGATTGAGGTCACGACTACAGGTTGCTGTTGCCCCCTGCCGACACGGCCGTTTAAGGAACCGACCTCCATGCTGCATACGTTGATAGTTTGACAGACGTAAACCTGGCCCGTATCGCTCGTATCGTCGGCTTGGTCAAGAAACAGCACACTGCCAACCTGGAGGTTGCTGATGCTGCCTAGCGTTACTGCGCCTAGGGTGATTGAGGTTGTGCCCACGGAATAACCAGCAGTCCATGTGGCAATGTTCGAGGGACCGTCGTAACCATCGTTGGTATCTCCATTCTCAATGCAAAGGTCGCCGCCGAGACCCGTACAACTTGTTCCGTTGGAAAATATCAAGAACGTCTTGTCCGGCCCAGCCCCGCGCAGAGTGACGTTGGATTTGTTGTTGAAAACAATCCCGGACGATAGGTTGTAAGTGCCGGCATTCAGAAACACGACTTGGTTCGCCGGGCAACTTCCGATGGCGGAGTTGATCTGGGCCGAGGTCGCTCCCGGACTGAGTGTGGCACAGATCGTGGTGCGATTCGGAATGCCTCCCGGTACACCTGCGTTCGACCAATCTATAGCCCGGCTCGGGTCGATGATTCCGGTCCAAAGCTGACCGTAGGCGGTGGTCGGAATCATTAACAGGAGGATAAGAGAAAACAGGAACCCATACTTGCGTTTCATTTTATGTCCTTGTATGTTCTTAACGCCGCAGCACAGAAAGAATCGCCGCCGGCGCAGTAGTACGTTTGAAACCTGTAAGAGACATACAGCCCGTTTGGTTGCAAGCTGCCGACTCCATCTTCGCAATCACTGCAATTCCGCATTCTCATCTCTCCAGCGTACCCCATAGTTCGGCTGACAATTGCAATTCGTGACTCTTCCTCCACTTTCCGCTACTACGGAAACGGGATGATGGCGGAAATCGTGTTCGAGTACGCACTCTCGACGTTGCTAGCATCGACGGCCGTGACGACATAGAAGTACGTCTGACCCGACTGAACCGTGCCATCCGTATAGGTGGTCACTGCGATCAACGAGGAATTCAATTTCGCGTACGGCCCGCCCGATACGGTTCCCCGGTATACGTTATAGCCAGTCACAACCGACGTGCTGGCCGTCCAACTCAAGGCAGCTGAGTGTGCAATCAGCTGCACACCCGTTCCCGACAACGCAATGGTTGTGGGCGAGTTGGTGGCGTTGCTCGCCACACTGACGCTGCCGGTCAGACTGCCCGCAGAAACCGGAGCAAATGTGACACTCAGGGTGACCGCCTGATTGGGCGTTAAAATTGTGCCCGAGGTGACCCCACTGGCGCTGAAGCCTGCGCCGGAAATGGTCACGCTGGAGATGGTGACGTTCGAGTTCCCCGTGTTGGTCAGGCTGGCGCTGAGCAAACTGTTGCTGCCCAAGTTCACGCTGCCAAAACTTAGGCTCGTGGGGTTCGCGGTGAGCAGGAAAGTTGCGGTTACCCCGGTCCCGCTCAGAGCGATCATAAGCGGAGAATTAGGAGCGTTGCTTACCAGCGAAACCGTCCCGGTGACGCTTCCAGCGGCACTCGGAGTGAAGACTGCGTTGAACGTCGCGCTACTCCCGGCCGCGATGGTCAGCGGCACGGTGAGGCCCGTAATGCTAAAGCCGCTCCCGGACACCGTGGCCTGGGAAATTGTGACACTGGCACTCCCGGCATTGGACAACTTGATGGTCTGCGAGTTGCTGGTCCCCGTGATCACGCTGCCAAAGCTGGCGCTGGTGGGGGTCGGAGCAAGCTGTGGCTGAACGCCTGTTCCACTCAGAGCAATCGGGAGCGGGGAGCCCGGCGCGTTGCTGGCGATAGAGACGCTGCCGGTGGCGCTACCCGTCGCGGAGGGAGCAAACTGCGCACTGAAGGTCGTATTTTGCCCCACCGCAAGGGTCAGCGGGATGGACAAGCCCGTGATGCTGAAGCCCGTTCCCGAAGTGCTGGCTGCGGAAATCGTCACGCTGGCTGTGCCGGAATTGCTCAACGTAAAGGTTTGCGTTCCGCTGCTGCCCACCAGCACATTGCTAAAATTGAAGCTGGAAGGATTGGCCGTGAGCGTACCTTGCACTCCGGACCCGCTCAACGCGATCGCGGCAGGTGATCCGGGAGCGTTGCTGCTGATGGAAATGTTTCCGGAAGCGCTGCCAGTAGACGCCGGCAAAAACTGCGAGGTAAATGAGATACTCGAGCCCGCATTAATCGTCTGCGGCAGGGTCAAACCAGTGAGACTGAATCCTGTTCCGGAAGCAATAGCCTGAGAAATTGTCAGCGCGGCGTTTCCTGAGTTGGCCAGAGAAACCGTCTGGGTGGCTGTGGCGCCAACGTTTACGCTGCCAAAGCTCACGCCGGCTGGGTTGATGGTGAGCTGAGGCTGAGCAGCGGTGCCCGTGCCACTCAGGGGAATCGTAAGTGGCGAGCCCGGGGCGTTGCTGGTGA
>WNFO01000359.1_pt1 | contig 35624 bp, 35 predicted proteins | sample 5400251 | NCBI WGS metagenome assembly WNFO01 (sample SAMN13153354, study PRJNA577476) | soil metagenome | isolation source: 100 cm saprolite under Madrone tree | place: USA:California | collected 2016-06-14
ATCAAAGCCGAACAAAAGGTGGCGGGCCTCGCCCAGGACGTGATCAAGGCTGAACGCAAGGCCAGGCTGCAGATTCTGACCGCGCCAATCGACGGGATCGTTCAGCAGCTCGTGGTGCATACGATCGGCGGAGTGGTCACGCCCGCGCAGCCGCTCGCAGTCGTCGTACCGCGTGACAGCGAACTCGAGATCGAGGCAATGGTGTCGAACCGCGACATCGGGTTTGTCTTCGCCGGGCAGGACGCCGAGATCAAGGTCGATGCGTTCAATTTCACGCGTTATGGTCTCCTCCATGGGCGGGTGCACAGCGTTTCGCGTGACGCCATCGCCCGCGACAGACATGAAGAGCCTTCCCGGGCGGCGCCGACCGGGGCGCAGAGCAACACGAGCGAACCCAACGGCCAGGAGCTGGTCTACGCCGCGCGCGTCGTACTTGACCGCGCGCAGATGGAGATCGAGGGCGGGCCCGTCCAGCTTCTGTCCGGCATGGCCGTTACGGTCGAGATCAGGACCGGCTCGCGTCGCATCATCAGCTACCTGCTTTCCCCGCTCGTACGCTACCGGCAGGAAGTCCTGCGAGAAAGATAGAAACGCCCATGGAACCAGCGCCGCAGGGCAACACCGCGCCGTTCTATCGTTCGCGCATCGCGATCGAAGGGGTGGGCCAGCGCGACGTGCCGGCGAATTTCCATGTCGCGCCGGGCATGCCGGTCACGGCCGGCATCAAGGTGGGCAGGCACACCGTCCTGAATTATCTGCTCGGCCGCGTGCTGGCGGTCGCCTCGGAGGGAATGCGCGAATCGTCACGTGTGCGAAGAATCAGGGGCCCGTGTGCAGCATGAGACGCATGGCAGATTGGCGTCCGCTCGAGAGAGTGCAGGCCGTATTTTCACCGACCGCAGCATTGCGGCGTGGGGCCACGCTGATGGCCGCCGGCAAAACCGGACCGGCGTTCCAGCTCTATGCCCGCGCCGGCCGTACCGGGTTGGCAGAGGCGGAGTACCGCGTCGGGCGCTGCTATCTCGATGGCGTTGGCGTTCCGCCCAGCCGCGCCGAAGGGATACGTTGGCTCGAACGGGCGGCAGATCACGGCCACGTCGAAGCTCAATCGCAGCTCGCAATCATCTACCTCCATGGCACGGCGGGCGCGCCGGACCCAAAGAGTGCCGCGAGCTTGTTCGACGTCGGCGACATTGCAGACCCGGACTACGTCACCGTCACGGCGATGCGGCGGGCGCGCATGGCCGCGGAGGCGGGCTCGGGCGAGGCGCAGGCGGTGTTGGCATTCATCCTGACCTCCGGACCCGAGGACGTGCGCAACCTCGATGAAGCGGATCTGTGGTACGAGCGCTCAGCCGCAGCCGGCTGCCCGCAGGGTATGCTGGGCCATGCGCTGGCTTTGAACCGCAAGGGCGGCGACGAGACGGTAAAACGCGAAGTCGCTGTGCAAATGGGCAAGGCGGCGGAGGCGGGCCTCCCGGCGGCGCTTTTTCTGCTCGGCGTGATGAGCGAAGACGGCCTCGGGGTGACCCGCAATGAAGGCGCTGCGGCGGAACTCTATCGACGCGCCGCGGAGGAAGGCCACCGCTCCGGTCAAGCGCGCTGGGGCAAGGCGTTGATGCACGGCATCGGAGTGGATGCAAATCCATCCGATGGCGAAACCTGGCTGCGTCGGGCCGCGCTCGCCGGCGATCCGGAAGCGGCCGCTGCGCTTGGCGATCTCCATGCGACCGGCGGAAATCTGCCGCCAGATCATGCGGAAGCAGCAAGTTGGTTCCGCCGCGCAGCCGAGGCCGGCCACAAGGGCGCGGCGCGCTCGCTTGGCCTCCTCTATTTTGCCGGGGCCGGCGTCCCGCACGATCCCGAGCAGGGCATGCAGTGGTTCCGTATCTCCGCTGCTGCCGGGGACGGGCCGGCGCGCGCCGAGCTCGGCAATCTCCTGCTCACCGGCATGGGGGAAGAGGACGATCGTTTCCGTATCTACAAAGGGTACGAGCAGGCAGCGGCATCGGGTGATCCGGTAGCTGCGTACAATTGTGCCGTCTGCCTGTCTCATGGTGTTGGCGTGGCGCGCGACGACAGGGAGGCAGCGCTGTGGCTGCGCAAAGCCGCCGACCAAGTGCCGAATGCGCAATTCTGGTATGGCCGCGTCCTGGTCGAGGGACGAGGCGTGGACCGCGATCTCGCAGAAGGGCGCAGATGGATCGCGCGCGCGGCCGAGGCCGGCATGGTGGACGCTCAGGTCGTGCTCGGCGAGATGATGCTGACCGGCACCGGCGGCGCCTGCGATCCGCCGGGTGCCTTGGCATTGTTCGAAAAGGCGGCGGCGAACGGCCATCTGGCCGCCATGTTTGCAACCGGCGTCGTCTATGGAGGCGTTCACGGCGTGCCGGCAAATCATGGTGCCGCCCAGCATTGGTTGCGCGCGGCGGCCGAGCACGGGCATCCGGCGGCGCAGATGATGCTGGAGCGCCATGTTGCCGCAAACGCTGCGGACCAAGCCGATCCGGATGACGTGCGCCACAGAACCGGTGAGGCGCCCGCCGAAGGTCCGAACGAAGCCGGGAAGGATGTCGCTGCGCCATCCACGGAAGTTGCAGGCGATGAGACAATACCGATCTCGGGGAAACCCGAGATCGACACATTTTGACGCCTAAGTCGGGTTTAACCGACTTGCGCACTTTGAATGCGGAACTCGGGCAAGCCTGAGTTCCGATTTCCACTTAGCCTGATTGTGTGCGCCAGGTTCCTGGAGGTCATCCGGGTTTTAAGTTCTTCGTGGCGCGCCTTGCCCGTCGCAATTCTGCAAAGCAGTCTGGTTCATTTGTAAGAGACGACAATCTTGCGTTCATGAGCCCGTCTGACGACGACTATGACCAGGAGACCGATCCACGCACCAATCGTGCTGGTCGCGAATTCGCCGGCGCTCGCGGTCCGGCCTGGGATCCACAATTGAACGAACTCCAATGAGCCAGCGCATATAGCGAGCAGGACGCCGCTCGACAGCAACTGCATAGGGCGCAGGTATCCAATGGCCAACAGGCTGCCCGTGATAAGATACGCGACGAAATGCTCGCCATAATCATTTCCCAATACGTGAGGACGCATGTTGCCTGGCACCACCGACAGAACAATGATGGACCACCGACAGAACAATGATGGCGAGCGCGGCTAGCCCGGCGCCCGTGCGGGCGAGCGTCACTAGCTTCCTCACGGCGTCTTTCCTTTCCTCCGGTAGGCGGCCAGGGAGCGTCCCGGCCATGCAATCCAATCGCCGGCTAGCCTCGGCGACATCACGGCCAAGATCCCGGCTCCTCGTCCGCGCCAAGGCGCGGGAGACCTGTCAAACGATATCAACCGCGGTTCTGCTGCTGGTATCGGAGCTAGTCTCGGCCTTGGCGGTTGCCTGAGCTTGGCGCGAGGACCCCGTCATGGAAGAGGCTCGGAAGCCGACGCGGCCGCCATGAGTGCTTGCTCCTCGGCGATCGTGGCAGCGGCTGTTGTTCGAGCTGGCTCATGGTCCGTCGCGTGTGGGACGCCAATTATCAGCCCGGCAGCTGTTTCGGTAGGAGCAATGCTTGTTCGCGCGGCCTCCAACGATGCCGTGGCGGCATTTGGCGCCGGGTTCGGCGCGCTCTCGGCTGGCCCAGTGGTCGTAACCGTCGCGTTTCCGGCAGGCGCGTTAGCGCTGGCTTCACTCTCCTGCGCGGACGTTCCGGCGCTTGCCGCCGCGACGGTCGGTTCCGTCTGGGCTGCGAAGCCCGCCGTCTGCGCGAGCTTGTCCATTCCAGCCATGTCGTCCAACCGCAGGGCAACCTCGACGACATCGCCTGGCTGGAGCTCGGAGTCCTGTTCCACGATGATGCGCTCACGGCCGCCTTTGCCCTTTCTGATGACCGTAAACTCCTGCTTGAGCTCGTTTCCTCGCACGAGTTGCGACCTTGCCGCCGTGTATAGCAACTTCTCGCCGGTGCTCTGCAGCTTTGCTCGAACTTGGCCGAGCTTTGTGCGGGCATCCTGAAGGTCCTGAAGCAACTTGATTCTTCGCTGGTCGTCGAGCCGCTCCAGCTGCCTTGCAATGTCGTCCTGCTGCTTCTTGACCTGCATCAACTGAGCAGCTGTCTGCAGTTTTCGCGTTGATGACAGCAACACAGCACGACGGGCATCGGTCACGCGAGGGCTCGGCAAGGCGCCTTTGCCGAAGAGCTCGTTGATCCTCTGCAGTTCCTCGGCGTCGGCCTGCATTCCTTGTTCCTCCTTCGTGTTCTGCTCCGAGAGGACCTTGATTTGCTCGTCACCCTGCTTGATGGAGTGCTGAAGGAAGGCTTTTTCGCGATCGTAGTCGGCTTGTTCGGTCCGCAAATGCTCGGCTTCGACGCTTACGATTTCAGCCTTCCGAGATGGGGGGACAGGCACATCCGCCAGGAGTTTTTGATCGAGAGTGTCCTTCTCTCCCAGTTCGGTGTTGAACCGCGACACGCGTGCCCGTTCTTTGGCGAACTCTGTCCAAAGCGACTCATACTCGCCTCTCAAGTCTGCCGACAGAAGAATGGGATTCTCCATTCGGAGTCGCAGGATGTCAAAGCCGCCTGATAGGGTTATGGCCTGGCGCACGGTCATAAATGGACGAAAAGCTTGCTCACCAGGCTTGGACACATCACCATTCACGTATATCGGTCTATACTGCACCACGACGGCGGTGACCTCATCGGGCTCTATCGCCACCGCGTTTTCGTGGCCGTCTGACGTCCTCTGCCGAAAGACCTTGGTGGCCAACGTCGCTTGAATCTTGGCCTCGACCTCCGACGGAGACAGGCCGGCTACCAGGAGCGCGCCGAGCATTGGAAATGAAATGCTGCCATCCGATTTCACCGGGACACGACGCTGCAGCTCAGGCACCCTTGCGACCAGGATTTCGATCACATCTCCAACGTCGATTTGATATTCTGCTGCCGCCGGAACGACCGAACACAGGAAGCAGACTGTCGGCAGGCCCCATTTGATGAGACGGGACTTGCCGATTCGAAAAGCCCCAAGCCCGCGAAGAATGCCTTGATAAGTCCGCATTCGGAAATTTGACATTGCGATCCCTCCCGGCGCGACCCTGGCCGCCGACGCGGCGGTTATTTCCTCGCAGCTGTTCCCGGCCACGACACCCGCGCAACGTAGTCCGCGACAGGATCGCCCGCCTGGTCCCAGTAGGCCGGATTGGGCATCATCGGAGTGGCTACGACCCGCGTCACGACCAACTCGTCATAGGCTAGCGCTCCATGGCCTGATGGAGCCAGCAGCAACACCGCGCCATACGCCAGCGGGACCATCGCCGTCAGCCATGGCGCAAGCAGATCAATCGTTTTTCCCATGAATACCCTTGCGGACGAGACGCACGATGTTAGGCAACGCGACATGGTTCGCTCCTTTGAGTTTGGGCGTCGGCAATAATGTTGATCCGTTCTCGTGCCCTGCAGATAGGACTTGTGCGACCTCCAAACTGGGGAACGGCTCAACCGGCAGCTTCCCCAAAGCAGGCGAAGCGTCGTCCTTTGCCGAGATGAACGGGCCAGTACTCATCGCCCAGATCGCGGCCTGCGTGCGGTTGTGGACCCGAATCTTCCGAAGGATCGCTTTGACATGAACCTTCACGGTGGCCTCGGCGATGGCCATCTTGCGCGCGATGGTCTTGTTGGAATCACCCTGGATCAGGCAGCCCAGGATGGATTGTTGCCGAGCCGACAGCCGCGGCGTGTGGCTGGTCTTGGCTTGTGGTACATGTTCATTCGTTCCAACCTTGGTCCCGACCATTTCACCATCGTCACCACCATCATCATCGTCGTCATCCGCGTGTCCGTCGTCAGCGTCATCTTCGTCGTCAGCTGCGTGTCCGTTATGACCGGCTGCGCGGCCGTTGCGGCTGCGGTCGTGCCGGTCAGAGATGAAAGTCAAAATTTCTGGAGGCAAAAGTGTCACACCGAGCATGACCAATTCGAGGGATTTGATAAATGTGTCGCACGTCGCGACCTTGACCAAATACGCGTTGGCGCCTATTCGAAACGCCGATACCATCTCGGTCAGCTGATGCTGATGAGCCAACACGGCGACGCGCCCCGCCGGATACCGTTGCTTGAAAGACTCGATTTGTCCCAATGCCGTATCGAAATCATCGCTGACATCGATGATGAGCAAGATGGATTGCTCTTGCGGGAGCGAGCTCAGGACGGGATCGTCAACGCCGGACGCCGAAGCGAGGATGCGAAAACCGGCCGCACTCAAAATCCGAGCTAGGCCTTCCCTCAGCAGCGCACTTGGCCCGACAAGAACGGTCCCAATAGGTCCCCGTTTCATTGTAGCCCCCGCTGATCTTGGACGGCCTGACGGCCGGCCCGTGTGGCTTTCCTGCCCTGCCCCCTCCATTTCAATCAGCGAAACGCCACCCCCGCGCTCCGATTAGCTGTGTTTTCCGTATCTTCGCTCAGCGATGGTCGCCCTCCCGGACCCGCCGCCCGCATCACGCGCCCGCCACGAAGTTAAATGAAAGCCCACTACAATCAAACGATCAAAGTGATTACCCCTTTCGTTATACCGCTATACGAGAGCGGACCTTGGTGTTCTGCGCCTGGCGCGCGGCTGGCGTCCCCCGCTGGGTGAGGAGCAGATCGCCGCGCTGTTGCAAGAGAGCCCTCTCGGTGGCGCACCGGAGCGGGGCGACAGAGACCAAAGATCTCGAGCGGGTCGTGGTGGACACCACCGTGCAGGAGAAAGCGGTCGCATCATCACCCGACCGACGCCCGGCTCACCCACCGCGCGATCGAGAAGCTGGGCGATCTGCCAAACGCGAGGGTGTCGAATTGCGCCAGAGCTATCTGCGGGTGGCCAAGCGCGCCGCCATCATGGTCGGGCGCTATACGCATGCGCATCAGTTCAAGCGCGCCGGGCGACAACTGAAGTTCCCGCACACGCGGCTCGGCCGCGTCATCCGCGACCTTCGTCGCAAGACCGAGGGCAACACAGCGCTCGAAGACCGCTTCGGCCCGCTACTCGATCTCGCGTCGCCTGTGCGCCATCAAGAGCCGCGTCAGCGCGGGCCGAAGATCTAATCGTTGCACGCCCCGAGGTGGAGTGCATCGACTGCGGCAACGCACGGGCTCCCTGCGAGTTCGGCTGCAAGGTCTCGATCGTTACGCCGGTCACCGCGCCCAAGCAGGGCAGTTCGTGCTGCATGCCAAGGCATTGCACGGCAATCCTTTATGACGGTCATACACTCGGTCTCGTCATCGCCGATCTCGAAAAAGCTTGCAGGGGTTGCCGTCCGCGGCATCCACGGCGACATGGCTATCGCGCTCACAACTATCCAGACCGGTTCAAGGTCTGTATCACCGGCCAGATCCGGCGTGTCACCACCCTGACCTGGGATCGCGGCAAGGAACTTGCGGATCATCGACGATTTACATTGGCGACCAACATCGAAGTTTACTTCTGTGACCCGCAATGCCCATGGCAGCGCAGGTCCAATGAGAACACCAATGGTCTACTCAAGCAGTACTTTCCGAGCGGGACCGACTTGTCGGTGTATTCTCAAACTCATCTGAATAAAGTGGCGCGTCAGCTAAATGAACGGCCCCGTAAGACCTTGGAGTTCGAAACCCCGGCAGAGAGATTTATCGCCTATGTTGCGTCGACCGTTTGAGCCGGCAATGCCGGGCTTGAGAAACGCTCCATGGACCCGAGGCGCTCACCACAGTGGATTTGCAGTGCTCATCTCTCGTATCAGCCGGTGGCAGCTGTCTCATCACGATGACTGAACATGAACGCGGCGCCGCCGCCCTGCTGATCCTGAGCGCGGCCGTCAACGTCGTCGCCAGTGTTTTCTTCATCAGCATGCTTGGGCTGACCGGCGCAGCAATCGCAACAACCATCGTGCTGATCGTCTGGAAGGTAGCGACGGCATTCTTCATCGCTCGGCACCTGCGATTGCTGCCGGGTGTCCTCGGAATGTTCGGATCGACACTCAGGCGATCCTTGGGCTCGCGCCTCTAGCTGGCACGCCCGATACTTTGATACAGAAACCCGCGCTTTGTCAGTTCATTCGGATCATAGACGTTGCGAAGATCAATGACGACCGGGTGCGCCATCTCGCGCTTCAGTCGATCGAGATCAAGCGCCCGAAACTGCTCCCATTCGGTTACGATGACCAAAGCATCGGCACCGTTGGCACATTCATATGGATCCCCGGAGTATTGAATATCCGGCATTTCGATGCGGGCCAGTTCCATGCCAACAGGATCAAACGCTCGGACGGTCGCACCCATATCCTGCAGCGCGGTGATAAGGGGGATTGAAGGGGCCTCGCGCATGTCATCGGTGTTCGGCTTGAATGTTAAGCCAAGCACAGCAATGGTCTTGCCACGCAGATTTCCGCCGAATAACGCTGCAACCTTTCGCGCCATCGCCCGCTTACGGGTGTCATTGACGGAGCTGACCACCTCCAAGATTCTGAGAGGAGCGTCGTAATCCTGTGCAGTCTTGATTAGCGCGCGCGCATCCTTTGGAAAGCAAGACCCGCCGAAACCAGGACCCGCATGGAGAAACTTTGATCCGATGCGATTATCCATGCCTATTCCGCGCGCAATTTCCTGAACGTTAGCACCTACCTTTTCTGCTAGATCGGCAATTTCATTGATAAATGTAATTTTGGTGGCCAGAAATGCGTTAGCCGCATATTTGATGAGCTCGGCAGTGCGACGGCTGGTATACATGATAGGCGACTGATTGAGATAAAGAGGTCTGTAGATCTCACCCATCACCTTGCGAGCGCGCGCGTCAGTCGTTCCCACAACAATACGGTCCGGGTGTTTAAAATCGCGTACTGCCGCACCTTCGCGGAGGAATTCAGGGTTCGAAACCACGGAGACGTCGGCCGTTGGATTCACCTCCATGAATATTCGTTCCACCTCGTCGCCGGTACCGACCGGCACAGTTGATTTTGTTACCACAACTGCGAAACTCCTGACCGCCTTGGCAATCTCGCGAGACGCCGCGTAAACATAGCTGAGATCCGCGTGACCATCGCCCCGGCGTGACGGTGTGCCTACCGCTATGAAAATGGCCTCGGCATCGGCTACGGGGCCTGCAAGGTCGGTCGTGAAGGCGAGCCTGCCTGCACGGGCATTACTTTGGACAAGGCGCTCAAGATCAGGCTCAAATATCGGAATTTCGCCACGTGTCAGCGACGAAATCTTTGCGTCATCCTTGTCCACGCAAGTGACATGATGTCCAAAATCAGAGAGGCAGGCGCCTGAAACTAACCCCACATATCCTGTTCCAACCATAACTATGCGCATGAATCGAGCTCCATCCTGTTCGGAATTCGGCTTCGCGTGCTTACGATGGCATATCAAAGGCTTAGTTTGTAATGTGGCCTTGAGACCTAACAAGATCAATATGTTAGCCCACAATTTTAAATTGAGCGAGCGAATTAGGATTCAAAGCCTCCAATGCCGAGGAGCCGTGGCATCATTTTTTAGCGTTTCGCTACCGTTGGATAAACCAGCGATTGATCTTCGATTTCTTGGATGGGAAGTTATTTACGCCGGCAATGATGTGGAGTTCTTGCAACGGCGGCGTGCTGCGGCCGGTCCGCTGAACCGGGCGAGAGACTGGCGCATCTTTATCCAGCGACCGATGTGTTCTAATCTCGTTGTAATAGCGAGCATAGGATCGCAAGATTCGGCGCAGATGCGCCTCGCCCAAGACGATGAAATGGTCAACACACTCGCGCCGGATCGATCCGATCGGCCGTTCGGCAAAGCCATTCTGCCAAGGCGAGGCTGGTGCCGTAGGCTTGTCCCGGATGCCCATGGCGCGCAATCGGCGTGTGACGACGGCACCATAGATCCGATCACGGTCCCGAATCATGTAGCGCGGAGCCTCGTTCCAAGGGAACGCTTCCGTTATTTGACGCGCAACCCATTCGGCGTTCGGATTTGTTGTGACGCTGATTCAAACTAACTCTCTGCGATCCAGCCGTACGATGACCAACGCATAAGGCAGGTCAAAGCCGATGGTCGGGACAACGAACAAATCCATGGCGGCAATGTCCGGCGCGTGGTTGTGCAGAAAAGTGCACCATCCCTGGCTCGGCGGCCCACGCCGCTTGACCATGTACTTGGCGATGCGCGACGGCAACGCCGAGCTTGAGTAGTTCGCCGTGGATGCGCGGCGCGCCCGAAAGTGGGTTCTCGATGCTCATCCGCCGGATCAGCGCGAGCAGGTCCGCTTCGATTTGCGGGCGCCCTCCCCGTCGCCGTGATTTCCACCGCCAGTAGCAGCGAAAGCCCGCCCGATGCCAACGCACGAGCGTCGCGGGACGGATAATCGTAAGAACCGTCAGGATTGATGGAAACCAGCGATACAGCAGGATAAAGAACCAGCGATCATGGTTCGTCAGCCGGACGCGACCATGCAGCCTACGCCTCAAGACAATCAACTGATGTCGAAGCACCGCGTTCTCAGCTTCAAGCCGCAACTTCGACTTGAATGGCGAGGCTAGTACGGCAAGAACGAAACAGAACAGTCCGATCATTCCGCCAGCTTAGGCGATTCCATCACGTCATCAACTCGGATAAGGTTTTCGGTACACACAACGGTGCTGCGGCGTACTACAACCATCGGCCATCAACGTCCGAACCGGCCCTTCAGCGAAGCCAAGGCGGCGCCAAATACATTGCATCCGATGTCTGCAGCGAGCTGTTCTTCGCGGTCGGGCGCCGCGTCGAATTCGGCCGACCATTCCACGAAGGTTTGGTCGCCGTCGGTTACGGGGATGAGCCGCAGCGTGGCCACGTAATTTTCAACGCCCATCGGGCTTTCGAGAATCGAATAGGTGCAGGACATTTCATAGTCCGACAGCGCCAGCAAACGCTCGCGGATCCGCCCGCCGTCTTTCAGCCTGAAGTTACGGATGCATCCGACCTTGTCGGCCGGGAAGTTCTGTTCGATCCGGCTTTCGGAGACGAAACCTGTCCAATCCGGCAGACCGTTAAAATCGCGAACGATCGCCCAGACGGCACCGGGCTGCGCGGGAATGACCCTGGAAATATAGACCTTCGTCATCTTCTCGCCAACTATCGGTTGCCGTCGTCGTCTCGGTCATCCTCCGGCCTTGCCACCGGCTGCACGCCGGCTTTTGCCCGTTTGGAGGTCAGGCTTTCGATGTCCTTGGCGTCGCGCAGCACTTCAGTCATCCGGCCAAGACTTCCCCCCTCAATGCCAATTTCCTTCATTAGGCTGTCAATCATCGGAGCCTGCACGCGATAGCGTAGCGCCGAATCGATCACCTCATCCGTCACATTGCGTTGGCCGCCACTTGCCCCGTTGGCGCCGTCGATATGCAGAATCTTGATGCCGTCGATCTTTTCCATCGGGCGCACGCTCTCTCGCACGATGCCTTCGATGCGTTCGAGCATTTTTTCACGGAAGCGCGAGGCACGCGACGCATCGGAGAGCAGGTTTTCCGCCTCATTCAATTGGGTGCGACCCTTGGCGTCAACCTCATAGCGCGCCGCGGCGGCGAGAGCCTTAATGTGGTCGGCGGCGGCCTCGCCTTGCGCGGCGATCTGGATCGCCTCGGCAAAACTCGTCGCCGCGGCCTTTTCGGCGTCGGCCTTGCTGGTCAACCGCAACGCTTCGCGTTCATTCTCGCGCTTGGCGCCAATGAGGTCGGTCAGCTTCCTACGCTCGGCGATTTCGCGCTCTCGGACGGTGAAGGCCTGCTCTTCCGCTTCCACCGCCTTGGCGCGCGCGATCTCGGAGGCCGCAACCGCCGCGGAGCGCTCGGTGGATTTCTTGGCGACCTCAATCGCCTTTTGCATCTCCACGATTTCGATCGCCTTGTCGCGTTCGATGGCGAGCTGCCGCAGATCGCCGTCACGGGCGAGCCGCGCGGCGCCAAGCCCGCGCTCGGTGGCGATGCGCGACCTTTCGATCTCTTCGCCAGAGGCGATTTCGGCCTCTTCAAAGGCCTGCCGTTTGGCGATCTGCAACGCGTCGAGCGCGCGCTCGCGCTCCATGCGAACCAGGTCCAGCGCCTGGTCTTGCGCGATGCGCGAAGTCTCGATCTCCTGGTTGAAAACAATCTCCAATCTTCTCTTGTCGGCCTCGGCCTTGGTCAATTCGACCGACTTCGACGCCAGCGCGATTTGGCGCTCGATATCGGCCAGTTCGAGCGCGCGGCGGCGCGTCACCTCAAGTTCGCTTTGCTCGCGTTCGCGGTTGATGCGCGCCTTTTCCAGCGCGAGGTCGAGCGCGATCTGTTCATGCTCGGTCTTCTCGCGCGACTTCATCTCGGCCTCATCGATCGCGCGCCGGCGGGCGATTTCACGGTGTTGGGTATCTTCCTGATTCTGGATGCGCACTTCGGCAAGGTTGCGCTCCTGGATGAAGCGCGACTTTTCGATCTCCTCGTGCGCGGCGATCTGCGCCTGCTCGCCTTCCTGATCGCGAATGGCGCGATCGCGCGCCAGTTCGGCGCGCTGCGCTGTGCGGCGAACCTCGAGGTCGCGTTCCTGCTGGAGCCGCGCATATTCGCTCTCACGGTCGATATCGAGCACCTTGCGCCGGGCGTCGAGATTCTGCGCCCTGATCTCGACCTGGGTGCGCTGTTCAATCTCGTTGCGCATGCGGCGGCGCGATTCGATCGTCTCCGTCAATTGGGTCAAGCCCTCGGCGTCGAAGGCGTTGGAGCTATCGAAAAATTCAAGGTTGGTCTGATCAAGATCCACAAGCGCGACGCTTTCCAGATCGAGTCCGTTCTGCGCGAGACCTTCCAGCGCGACCGCCTTGACGCGCTGGGCATAGTCCTGCCGCTGCTCGTGCAGCTCTTCGAGCGTCATTTGCGCCGCAACGGTGCGCAGGGCAGAGGCGAAGCGCCCCTCCAGCAGGTCGCGCGTTCCGTCCGGCTGCAGTGTGCGGTTGCCAAGCGTCTGCGCCGCGTTGCCGACCGCTTCATGCGAAGAGCCGACCTTGACGAAGAATTCTGCCAGCACATCGACGCGCATTCGGTTCTTGGTGATGAGCGCCTGCGCTTCGCGGCGGGCGACCTCAATGCGCATCACGGTCATGTTGACGAGCGTGACGTCGTGCAACACCGGAATGACGAAAGCACCGCCGCTGACCACGACCTTTTCGCCGCCGAACCCCGTCCGCACGAACGCGGTCTCCTTGGTCGAGCGGCGATAGAGCCAGCGCAGCAGATAGACCGCGATGACGACGACGATCGCCACAACGACTAACCACAGAATCAGTGAGCCGAAGGTTTCCGCGGCCATGATCTTTTCTCCCTTTTCGCCCGTTCACCCGAAGGCGATCGCCTTGAACTTCTTGGTCTGTTCGGTCATCGCCTTTTCGGTCGGCAGGCGTTCCATTGAAGATGCCCCGCAGAAGCCATGGCAATGCTTGGCGGCGCGTAAGATATATTCGGCGTCTTCCGGCTCGGCGACCGGTCCGCCATGCGCCAGAACGATCACGTCCTTGTTGATGGCGAGCGCAGCCTCGGCCCATTCGTCGATCAGCGCCGGGCAATCGTGCAAGGCCCTTCCTGTCCGCGCGCCGATTGCGCCGCCCGAGGTGAGGCCGAGATGGCAGACGATGATGTCGGCGCCCGCCTGCGCCATCGCTTGGGCGTCTTCGGCGCAAAAGACATAAGGTATCGTCAACATGTCCTTGGCATGGGCCAGGGCGATCATCTCGACCTCGAGCGCATAGGGCATGCCGGTCTCCTCGAGATTGGCACGAAACAGGCCGTCGATGAGCCCGACGGTCGGGAAATTCTGCACGCCCGCAAAGCCCAAACGCTTCAATTCATCGAGAAAGGGATCGAACAGGCAGAACGGGTCGGTCCCGTTGACGCCGGCAAGCATTGGCGTCTTCTTCACGACCGGCAGCACCTCATGCGCCATCTCCCGAACGATTTCATTGGCGTTACAATAGGCCAACATGCCCGCGAGTAAACCACGGCTGGCCATGCGATAGCGGCCCGAATTATAGATGACGATCAGGTCGATGCCGCCTGCCTCCTCGCATTTCGCCGACAGGCCCGTCCCCGCGCCGCCACCGATGATCGGCACGCCGGCGCGTTTCATCGCCTCCAGCCTGGCGAAGATCGCCTTGCGCTCAAATTGGGGCATCAGGCCCTCCTCGCGCCGCGGGGATTGATCGCCGAGAACGCATTGACCACGGCGTCGACGAATTTGGAATCGTTGATGTTGGCATCGATCCGTTCAATCTTGCGGCGGCCGGTCTGGCGCACCGTTCGCTCGAGGGCTTCGAATAATGCGTTGTCGGCCTCGGGATCACAGAAGGCCTGGCCTACAGCATCGAGCATCGAGACGCCTTTCTCAGGCAGCAGCAACCGGACGGGACCTTCCATCTGATTGAACCGTCCGCCCATCCATTCGCCGATCGCGCGATTTTCATCGCGTGTGGTGCGCATCAGCGTGACGTTGGGATTGTGCACGACGAGGCGGCGATTGCGGAATTTCTCTGGCACGGTGTCGTGGGGGCCGAAATTCACCATGTCGATCGCGCCGACCGAACCGACATAGGGAAGCCCGGTGCGGATCGGCGCGCCGAAACGATCGCGGTCGGCCGCAAAAATGCCGCCGACCATCATATCGGCGACTTCCGTCGTCGTGAGGTCGATAAAGCCGCACAACAGGCCGGAATCGCCGAGGTTCTCCATCGACCGGCCGCCCACGCCAGTGGCATGGAAGACCAGGCAGTCGTATTGTCCCTCTAAATGTTTGGTAATCGCCTGGACGGCTGGGGTCGTCACGCCGAACATGGTGATGCCGACGGCCGGGCGTGACAGACGGCGCTTCGCTTCGCGAGCCTCGGCGCCAGGCAGCCTCGATATCATGCCTGCTAGGCCATGGGCCGCGTTACTCAGCACCTGCTCGGTGATCGGATTGACACCCTGCACGTCCACGACCGAATACACCATCATGATGTCGGCAGGGCCGACATACTGGCCGACCTCGCCCGAGGCGACCGTCGAGACCATGATCTTGGGGATACCGACCGGCAGGCGCCGCATGCCGGCGGTGGCGAGCGAAGTGCCGCCCGATCCGCCCGCCGAAATGATGCCCCCGATGTCTCGCTCGCGGTCGATCCAGCGCGCGAACGCGTCCGCCATGGCGCCGACCGCCTGTCCTCGGTCGCCGGAAAAGACCGCATTCGATCCGCCAGGATGCATGGAGGCAACCTGCAACGGTGACACATCGGCGCGAGAAATCTTGCCCGACGTCGAAAGATCGACGGTGCGCACCTGGATGCCCACGTCGCGCAGCCGGTCGCTGATGTAGCGCAGCTCGGCGCCCTTCGTATCGAAAGTGCCCGCGACCAACGCCGTGCGGCCGACGCGCTCCGCGATCGGGATAGCAAAAACATCGCGAGTCACAGCCTCCCTCCGCGGCGTTTCGGTCTGCGCGCGCGAGGGACCGGTGCGGATGCCCCAACGGTTCGGCAGGGAATCGGCCCTGTAAAGAGGTTCGGCGATGCCGTCACTGTCCTCCCCGCCCTGGCGTACGACGCGATAGACTTGGGCGACGCCACCGCTGGCCTCGGACGTGACGTTGGGCGCCGGCGCGTCAGGCTCGGCGTGACGGCCGACGCCAAGCAGCCGTTGCTGCAGATCGCGATCACGCGCCAGATCGCCGGCTTCCATGATGCGGTTGACGCGACCATTGACCATGATCGCGACTTGATCCGAAACAGAGGTCGCTACGCCGATGTTCTGCTCGACGACAAGCACCGACAAATCCTCTTCGTTCGCCAGGCGGATCAGCAGATCGCGCACTTGCGCAACGATGAGCGGCGCCAAGCCCTCGGTCGGCTCGTCCATGACAAGCAGCCTGGGATTGGCCAGCAGCGCCCGCGATATCGCCAGCATCTGCTGCTCGCCGCCCGATAGCTGACTGCCGCCATTGCTCTTGCGCTCGGCCAGCCTGGGAAAGGTCGCATAGACACGTTCGACATTCCACGCATTGCCGCCGACGCCGGCGCGAAAACACAGGTGCAACGTTTCGTCGACCGTCAGACTCGGCCAGAGGCGGCGCCCTTGCGGGACCAGGCCGACCCCCAAGCGTGCAATCTCATGTGCGTCGAGCCGCGAAATATCGCGGCCCTCAAAACGAATGGCGCCCGAGCGAGCGCGCATCAAGCCAGCGATCGTGTTGCAAAGCGTTGTCTTGCCCATGCCGTTGCGACCGACGACGGAAAGAATGCCCCGCGCAAGATCGAGCGAAACGCCTTGAAGTGCGTGCGACTCGCCATAATAGACTTGGAGATCCTGTATTTGCAGGATTGGCTTGGCCGCGGGCTGCAGCCTGCCGTGGCGATCAGCCATGCGCCGCTCCGAGATAGATGGCCTGAACCGCTTCGTCGTTTTCGATCTCCTCCGGAGCGCCCTCCTTGAAGATGCGCCCCTCATGCATCATCGTCACATAGCTCGAAACCCGCAGCGCGACGTCGAGATCGTGCTCGATGATGATGTAGCCGATATGAGCCGGCAGCGCATTGAGGATTTCGACCAGATCGCGCCGCTCGGACGGCGAAAGACCGGCGGCCGGCTCATCAAACAGGATGAACCGCGGCGCGCCGCTCAACGCAAGCGCTATCTCGAGCTGACGTTGCTGACCATGGCTGAGCACCGAAACCGGCGTTTCGAGAATATCATCGAGATGAACCGCATGGGCGATGAGGTGCGCTTGCGCCATGGTCGCGTCGTCCCTGGCGGGGCGCGCCAGCGATAGACGGCCGCGCGAAACGCCACGGCACGCGACGAAGATGCTGTCGATCACGGTTAATCCGCCGAACAGCTGGCTGATCTGATAGGTCCGCCGCAGTCCGCGCCGAATTCGTTCGTGTACGGGAAAGACCGTGACGTCTTCACCGAAGAAGCGAATTCGACCCGATGTCGGGGGAAAGTCGCCCGTGACGGCGTTGAACAGGGTGGTCTTTCCCGCGCCGTTCGAGCCGAGCACAGCCCGCCGTTCGCCGGCGCCAACCCGCAAATTGATATCGGCGAGCGCAACCAGAGCGCCGAAATGCCGCCCCACGCCCTCAAGCTCCAGCGCATAGGCGCCGGTGGAAGACAGACGAGAGGCGACATTGTTTGCCGACATGACGGTTTCCGGTAGTGCAGCCTACTTGCAATCGGGATTGTCGCGTCCGACAGGCCCCAGCTTGAGGAATTCGGCCTCCGAAATGCCAAGCGTCTGGTTCACGGCGGGCATGACCTTGATCACCTTATTGTACAGATTGCCGTCTGGACCCTTGGCGACCTCGGTCAGATAATTGTCGGCGATCGCCTGACGATTCTTGTCGAGCTTCACCTTGCCGGTCGGCGTGTCGAATTCGAGCTTCGACAAGGCGTCGCGAAACTTCACTTCCTTGTCCGAAAGATCGCCGCCGATCTTGTCGAGCGCCAGCAGCACGGCTTTGGTATTGATATAATAGCCTTGCGCGAACAACGACGGCGACGGGAAGCCGTCCTTGTAAGCGGCTTTGTAGTCGGCAACGAATTTCTTCCATGCCGGATCATCGGAATTATCAGCGATCGGGCCGGCCGACGGCGTACCGACAACATAGTCGCGCTGCTTGCCCTTGGTGCCGAGAACCGTCTGGTCGACGGTAATCGAACCGCCGATCAGCGGCGCGGTGCCGCCGGCCTGCTGATATTGGTTCAGGAAATTGACGCCGTCGGCGCCGCCCAGCGCCACATAAATAGCGTCTACCTTGTCGGGAATGGCCGCGATGATCGAGGAAAAGTCCTTGTTGCCGATCGGCACCCAGAACTTGGCCGGCACATGGCCGCCAGCCTTGCAGAATCCGGCCATGAAGCCGAAAATCTGGGTATAGGGAAAGGAATAATCCTCCGCGACGGTGGCCACCGTCTTGTATTTCTTGGCGTTGAAGGCGTAGTCGCCCAACCCTGCCATCCATTGCGCACCATCGGTCGAGAAGCGGAAGAAATTCGGCGCGGGGTCGCGCAACGTGGTATCCTGCGCCGCCGAAGTGCCGTTGACAAAGGTCACGTTGGGTTGAGTCTTGGCATAATCCTTGACGGCGACTCCTTCGTCTCCCGAAAGCGGCCCGATCAGGATCGCGACGTGGTCTTGTTCGACGAGCTTGCGCGCCGCCTTTACCGCGCTGTCGGGGGTGGCGTCTGACGACCCTTTGATGATCTCGATCTTCTTGCCGCCGGCCTTGTAGCCCGCTTCAGTCAGGGCAAGTTCGGCGCCGCGGATGCCGTCCTGGCCCAGCACTGTGAACGCGCCCTCCAGTGTCGCGAGCAGGCCGACTTTGATGGTATCTTCGGCGAACGCGATATGTGGCGCGAATACGACCGAACTCAGAAAAGCGAGCGCGAGGGGCGTATTGTGGTGTAGTTTCATAGTTTCCTCCGTTAAGACGCCCGTAGCCGGGCTTTGCTTTTGCCGAATCTAGATTTCGCGCAGGGACTTTACGGCCAGGTGCGGCGCAAGCCGGCGCCACAGCCCTAAAATTCCATCCGGCGACGCGAATACGATGATGAGAAAAACAAGACCAATGAGCGTGTTGAAACGATCGGCGCCCACAAGGTCGATGGCGAAGGTTTTGATGACGACATAGAGGGCGGCGCCGATGAACGGGCCGATGGGATGGCGCAGGCCGCCGACAACGGCAATGACCAGAATCCCGATGGTCTCGCTGACGCTGATCGTCCCCGGGGAAATCCGGCCGTTGAACCAGACGTAGAGAACGCCCGCGGCGCCCGCGATGATCCCGCTGAAAAAATAGGCGGCGATGCGATGAAACACGACGTCGTAACCGATGGCGGCCATGCGCCGCTGATTGTCGCGCGTCGCCATCAGCGCGCGGCCGAAGGTCGAGCGCGCGCAGTAGACGACGGCGCAATAGACAAGCGCCGCCACAAACAGCGTCATATAATAAAACGGCAGCGGGTCGCGCCAGTCGAGGCCCAGAACCTGCGGCGGCGCCACGCCCCGAAATCCCGCGTGGCCGTTGAAGACCAAATAGTTCTGCTGCGCGAAATAGAAAAGCCCGGTGGAGACCGCCAGCGTGATCATGATCATATAGATGCCGGCGGTCCGAACAGCAATCATGCCGATGAGAGCCGCTGCAACGCCGGCGATCAAAATAGCCGTCGGCACATAGAGCCACCACGGCCAGCCGAGGCCAAGCACGCCAACGCTATTCGGTCCAAGCATCGCGACCGCATAGCCTGCGATGCCCGCGACCGACAGTTGCGCAAGGCTGACCATCCCGCCATAACCGGCAAGCACCATGAGCGAAAGGCCGATCATTCCGAGAATCAGCACCTGCGTCCCGATTTGGAACACAAGGAATGGCGAGGCAACCAGCGGAAAGAGAACAAGCGCGATCGCGAGCGTAGCGGGTCCAGCCCGGGCGGTAATGATATCGCCGGGAATGGCAAGGCGCGGTGGGTCGGCAAAGCGCGTGCGCGCATTGCCCATGATTCCCTGAGGCCGCAGGGCCAGCGTTACCACCATGATGACAAAGGTCAGGACGACACCGTAGGTCGGGAAATAGACGAGGCCGATCTGTTCAGCCAGACCGATCAGCAGCGCTCCGATCGCCGCGCCGGTAATCGAACCCATGCCGCCGACGATGACGACGACCAGCGAGACTAGGAGATAGCGCACGTCCTCGCCGGGCGCGATCGACAGCGCAGAACCACCGATTACGCCGGCAAAGCCGGCCAGCGCGCCGCCGATTGCAAAGACCGTGACGAAAAGGGTCCGAACATTGACGCCGGCGACCGAAAGCATGGCGCGGTCGTCGACGCCGGCGCGTATCATCACGCCCAGTCGCGTCTTGTTGAGGGTGAGCCAAAGCCCGACGCCGATCACGATCGCCGCCGCCAGAACCACAAGCCGATACAGCGGATAGCGCATCGTCACGATCTGGCCGCTCGATTTCACCGCGGTGATGATCGGCGTCGCGACCGAACCGTCGAACAAATCGGGGATCGTGAATTGATAGGTCTTGCCGCCCCAGATCGCGAGCATCAAATCGGCGGCAACGATGGAAATGCCGATCGTCACCAGGGTCTGGCGTAATTCGTCCCCCGCGAGCCTTTGAAAGACGAATATCTGCAGCAAGGCGCCGACCAGCGCAACGGCGATCGTTCCCGTGGCGACTCCGGCAAACCAATTGCCGGTCCATTGCGCGATGTCGTAGCCGAAATAGGCGCCAAACAAAAAAAGCGATCCATGCGCAAGATTGACGTTGCGCATCAGGCCGAAAACCAGCGTGAAGCCGCTCGCCACCAAAAAGTAGAGGCCGGCCAGCGTCACGCCGTTGAGAATGGCGCTGACGAAGGTCTTCTTGCCAATCAGCAGCCATTCAAGCCAGGCCGGCCAGACCCCGAACAGCATCCACAAGAAAACGACGCCCAGAAAGAGAGCGACCGCCGTCCAGCCCTGACGGGCGGAGAAGGCAGGCGCCAAAGGGGTCGCCGTCAAACTCATGCGCGGATCCGTCGGCGCTGCTCGGACATCCTGGGCGCTTTGTGGAACTGGCCGTCCTTCATGATGGCGAGCAGCCGGGTCTTGTCCTGCAACACCCGGATGTTTGCGATCGGATCACCGTCGACGAGCACCATGTCGGCAAGATAGCCAGGCTTGATCTGGCCAAGTTCATCGCCCATCTGCATGATCTGGCCGCCATACCGGGTCGCCGCTATAATCGCCTCCATCGGCGAAAATCCGAGCAGGTCGACGAACGTCTCAAGATCCTTGGCATTGGTTCCTTGCGGCGTCCAGGCGAAGCCATAGTCCCCGCCGATCAGCACCCGAATGCCGCGCTTGTGCATCTTGCGGCTGGTCTCCACGGCATGTTCCAATTCGCGCTCATAAGCGATGCTGACCGGCGAGCCGGGCTTGATGCCCCATTCGCCGGCATGGCGCGCGGTATTGATGAGCCAGGCGAGCCCGGGCGCGACAAAATGACGATCTTTGGCCGCCTCGAGCATGTCGAGCGCTTCCTCATCGGCGAACGAGGCGTGATAGATGTTCTGGATGCCATGACGAACGCATTGCTTCACCGAGCCCGAGGAGCGCGCATGGGCGGCGAGCACCTTGCCTCGAGCCCTGGCCTCGCTTGCGGCCATCGCTACCTCTTCCTCCGACATCGGCGTCTCTTCCGCCTTCATGCCGGTGATCTCCTCGCCCGACAGATTGAGCTTGATCGAGTCGACGCCATATTTGATGAGCGTGCGCACCGTGCGCCGGACTTCTTCCGGGCCGGAAACGACGATGCCGAGATTGAGCCCTTCATGTGGAATGTGCGAGGGCGCGGAATCGCCGAGGCCGCCGACCGTCGTAATCTCAGGGCCTGCCGCCCGGTAGCGCGGACCGGGGATCATGCCCGAATTGATCGCATTGCGGACCACGACATCAAGCCGCGGTTTGGCTGCCGCGGCACCGCAACCCATCGTGAAGCCGGAGTCCAGCACGAGCTTGGCCATTTGCGCCGTGACCAGCGTGTGCTCTTCCGGCGGCATCATCTGGATTGGGTCGATACCCGGGGCATTGTTCCAGGATAGATGGAGGTGTGCGTCGCACAGGCCCGGCATCAATGTCGAGCCCATTCCATCGATAATGGTCTGCGACCCGCTGCCGACCGCGCCACTCATGCGCGAGGATCCTTTGGTCACCTGCCGAATCCGGTTGCCCTGGACGCTGACCTCCCCGGTGTAAGGGTATTCACCGGTACCATCCAGGATCCGGACGTTGGTGAAGAGCACGCTGCTCGCGCCATTGGTTCCGTTGTAGCTGTCCGCCATCGCTATTCCTCCCTCTGGCGCCGCCGACCGATTTTTTTGGAGATCGCCGGCTGTGGTCCAGGTCTTATATCATCAAGCGCCGCGTGCCCTCACGTGTTCGCTGAGCAGGCGCGCGCAATCTTGCGGCCGCTCCACCGGCGTCCAGTGTCCGCACCGCTCCAGGACTTTGACCGTTGCGCCCTTGACCTTGTCTGCGATCGCCTGGGCGATGCTGGGTGGGGCCACGGTATCCTCGTCGCCCGTGACCAGGAGCATCGGGCAGCGCAGCAGCCGCAAATCGGCGGCCTGCGCGTCTGCCAGCGCTTCGCAGCTCTGCGCGAAGCCCTCCGCATCCTGTCGCATGTGGCTTTCGCGAAGGAACGGTACCACAAGCGGACTGGCCCTTTTCGTCGCCGAAGGCAGCCCGCCGGCAACCGCGTCGGCAATGCCGATCATGCCCTCCTGGCGCGCCGCTCGCGCCCGATCCTTCAACCGCTGGCGCGCCGTGTCCGACGGTTCGTGAATCGGGCCAAACAGCGTCAGGCTCGTTACCCATTCCGGCATTTTAACCGCCACATGCTGACAAACGGTCGTACCCATGGAGTGGGCGACAAGATGGACTGGCGCGGCGCCGATGACTCGAATGACTTCGCCGATAGTCTCGACGAAACCGTCCAGCGTCAATTTGCTGGCGGGCGTCGGTGAACGCCCCGAACCGGGCAGATCCGGCCGGACACAGCGGAAGCCATCGAGCGCGCCGAGCAGTGCCTGAAACGAATTCGATGTTCCGCCAAGGCCATGGACGAACAGAATCGTCGGCCCCTCGCCGTCGATTTCGATCATCACCCGTCCGAGGGCGGCGCCAGTCACGAGCGAATCTCTCGAAATTCATTCTCCAGCATGCCGATGCCGGCGATTTCGATGCGCGCGACATCGCCGGCGACAACATATTTGGGAGGTTTGAAGCCTATGCCGACCCCCGACGGCGTGCCGCTCGCGATAATATCGCCCGGGATCAATGTCACACCGGCCGAAATGGTCGCGATGATGGTTGGGATATCAAAGATGAGGTCGCGCGTATTCGCGTTCTGGCGCAATTCGCCGTTGATCCAGCACTGAATCTTGGTATCGGACAGATCGATCTCGTCACGGGTGACTGCCCACGGCCCCATCGGGCAGAAGGTGTCCTGCGACTTGCCGATGAGCCACTGGCTGTATCGGCCCTGCAGATCGCGCGCCGTGACATCGTTGATGATGGTATAGCCCCAGACGTGATCGAGCGCATTTTCCGGTTTGATGCCGCGTCCGCCCTTACCGATGATGACGCCGAGTTCGGCTTCATAGTCGACAGCCTCGGACACCGCCCCGTCGATGTAGATTGGCGCGCCATGCGCGACCACGCATTCGGGGACTTTGGAAAATATGATAGGATGTTTCGGCACGACGCCGTTCGCCGCGCTGGAATCGAAACCGCTCGATGCGAATTCCTTGGCGTGGTCATGGTAATTCTTGCCGACGCAAAAGATGTTTCTGCGCGGGCGGACAATCGGCGCTTCAATGTCCGCTTCGCGCAGCGGCATGGCCGCCAAGAGGCGCGGCAAGTCCGCGCGACCGATTAGCGCCAACACGCCATGAGCGGCATCTGCCGCAGGGATTTCGAATGGCGAGACGGTCTGTTTGTTATCGTCAATGACACCGACGCGTCTTTCGCCGCCCATGCGATAGGTCGCAATCTTCACGTCGTCGCTCCTCCCATTATTTGAACCATCTGAAGCGATCCAGGTCCAGAATGCAAGGGACAGAAGAATTTTCCGAAGTAACCAGGAGCAAAAACAGACGCAAATTCACAACGAATTAGGGGTTAGCAGCGGGTCCGCTCCGGCTTTGGCAATGGCGCATCAAACATTATGCACCAATACTGATCCATTCGAGCGCAATAAATTCGAACTTGCGGGAGCAGTTTTTTAGAAATACCGTCTTGATTGTGAACCAAATGATATATTTGGTTCAAATAACGCCGCAATTGGCGCAACAACAGGGAGCGAAACAATGAGAGCAATTCTGCCAGTCTCGGCCGTGCTCTTCCTCATGGGGGGCATCTTTGTGGCGCAAGCTGAAATGAAACTGCCCGAACTAAAAAAGCAGCCAACCGTCCAGGCCGTGCTGGACGAACACTTGGATGCGCTTAACAAATGCGACTGGACTAGATTGCTCGCGCAATATCCCGAAGACGCCCAAATCAATCTGCCAGGCGGCACGATTACGAAGGGGCGCGCGGCGATCGGCGAACTTTTTGCCGGCTTCTGCAAGGACACCAAGGATGGCGGCCTGAAGGGGATTCATTTCGACGCCGTCATCAGCACGACGATCGGGGACACCATTGCAGCTCAATGGGTCGCGACCGCGCCCTTCTTGTCGGAGCCCTACAAGGGCTCTGACGCCTACATCACGAAGGACGGGTATATGCAAGCAATGGTCACCACTTTCGACGGCGGCGCGCTCAAGATGAAGAAATAGACTAAACTCTTGGCGCGCCACTCGTCGGCGCGCCAGGAGAGGTGGATGCGGCTCGGCCATATAACCACGCGGCGGTGGCGAGTTGCTTCACCTTCTCTAACTCTGAAGGCTCGAACGCTGAAGGCGTGGTGTCTCGACACCAAACGATGCGCATGCTAATCGGGCCAGCATTGGATTAAGGGTTTGACTCATGCCCAAAAATGTCGCCGCGGAGGTCGCGCACTCACTTCGACAGCGCATAGACTCAGGCGAATGGAGTGACACGCGCCGCCTGCCGAATGAGCGCGAGCTCGCCGCTGAGTACAGTGTCGCGCGCAATACGCTACGAAGTGCGATTGACAAGGTTGCCGCCGACGGAACCGTGCTGCGTCAAGTCGGACGCGGAACGTTTTTGCGTCGCGACGCCAAAGACGATTTTTTGAACATCATTCAGAAGCTTTCAGGCGTGAGCCCTATCGATATGATGGCGGTGCGCCGGATCATCGAGCCGCGGGCGGCCGCGCTCGCCGCCACCAATGCCAGCGCCGGCGCACTTAAGGAGATCGCAGCGGTGCATGCCGCTTCGGTCACCGCCTGCGAAATAGAAGCGTTCGAACGTTGGGACGCAGAACTCCATCAGAAAATCTTCGCCGCGACGCGCAACGATCTTCTCAACCATCTCCACGAAATGCTACGCTTGATCAGGGGCCAGGAGCTCTGGCTCGCAATAAAGCGACGCGCATTCAGCCCCGAACGCCGAAACGCATACTGCCAGGAGCACGGCGCATTGGTCGCCGCTTTGCTGCGGCGCGACGCCGAGGCAGCAGCGATTGCGATGCGTGCCCATCTGGAAACAGTCAACCGCGATCTGTTTGCCGGGAGCGAATCGTCCTGAGTCTCACAGCAATAGCTGTTCAGCAAACTCACACCGCGATGAGAAGGATCGCCATGATACGCCCGCTCCGGCTTCGTTTCGGTCGCGGCGATGCACAGCGCAAACGCATTCCCCACAGCGATCGAAACCAAGGATGACGCGCTAATTCATTCCGAACTGGCGGCGCATCGCCCCCGAGGAACGCGATCAACCTTCATCTACGACCGTACCAGCATTCGTCGCACGGGTTTCTCGATGATCCTTCCCTCGGCCAAGATGTAGGCCGACACGGCATAGATTTCGTCGGCGCTTAGCGAGCCGGAGGAAGTGCATGGCATCGCACGGCGTGTGTAATCGAACAGCGTTGTCGCTTAGGGCCAGTAGCTTTCGACGGTGACGATGGGCTTCTGCGACGTCAGCGTTCCGCGGCCGCCGACGAGACGGAGCGCCGTACCGGTCGGCATGTCCGCTAGCCCGGCGACGCCCTTGAGGTCGGCGCCATCACCGATACCGCACCGACAATCTGTTCGGCCGCTGCCTTTTGCGGTTCGCGGAGGTTGGGCTAGATTTCGGCCTGATGGTTGCGCATGTTCCGCGCAAGCGGTTTACCGACGCGGGGATCGGCGGATGAATGGATCGACCAATCGGCCGGCGATATGGGCGTGGTGCGTGGTGGTTATTGCAAAATCACCGGTCGCATCAAGGATCTGGTGATCCGCGCCGGCGAGAACATCTATCCGCGCGAAATCGAAGAGTTCCTCTATCAACACCCGAAGGTGCAGGACGTCCAGGTATTCGGCGTTCCCGACCCAAAGTACGGCGAAGAGGTCTGCGCCTGGATCCGTCTCAAGGATGGGCAGATGTGCGACGAGGAAAGCATCCGGACCTTCTGCCGTGAGGCGATCGCTCACTACAAGATTCCGCGTTTCGTCCGCTTCGTGGACGCCTTCCCCATGACCGTCAGCGGCAAGGTTCAGAAATTCATCATGCGGGAAGCGATGGTGCGAGAACTCGCGCTGCAGGAAATCCGCACGGCGTGATCGCCACCATGCGCGACGGCGGGGGTCGCCGTCGCATCGATCCACACCGTCGGTTCGCCTGAAAACCAGAAAGGCCTTCGATGATCAAACTGTACACATGGCCCACGCCGAACGGTTACAAGGTCCAGATCATGCTCGAAGAGGTCGGCGTGCCGTACACGGTGCATCCGATCGACATTACCCGCGGCGCGCAGTTCGATTCGAATTATCTTGCGCTCAATCCGAACAACAAGGTGCCGACGATCGTCGACGACGAAGGTCCGGACGGCGCACCGATCACGGTGTTCGAGACGGGTGCGATCCTCATTTACCTGGCCGAAAAGACGGGTCGCTTCATCCCTTCGGACGGGCGCGCGCGGTGCGAGGTGATGCAATGGCTCATGTGGCAAATGGGAGGGCTCGGCCCGATGCTCGGCCAAGCGCAGCATTTCCATCGCTACGCCACCGTGAAGGTGCCTTACGCGATCGAACGATACACCAAGGAGGGTCGGCGACTGCTGAATGTGATGGAGCGAAGGCTCGACGGCCGCGACTATCTGGCCGGAGACTATTCGATCGCCGACATCGCCTGCTTCACCTGGATCCGCATCCACAAGATGGCCAACCAGACCCTCGACGACCTGCCGCGCGTCTCGCGTTGGTACGCGGCCATCCGCGCCAGGCCGGCGGTGGAGCGGGGCATCAAGCTGCTGCTGGATCATTGTGTCGACGTGACGAAGAGCGAGGAAGCGCGGACGAATCTGTTCGGCGGTCCCCAGTACGGATCGGGCGCCGGCGGATCGCCCGGAAGCAACTAGGTCAGCGTTTTCTTGGTTCGAATCATATTAGGCGGCCTCGGCGAGTTTGTAGGACCAAGTGTGGATAACCGGGTAACGATTGACGTCCTTGATGCCGAGCATGATGCGTTCCTTTAGTTCTTCTTTTGATGCCACGCGGATGTGGCGCAGGACCGAGCGGGCGAACTTGGAGAAGAAGCCCTCGATGAGGTTGAGCCAGGAGCCGTGTTTGGGCGTGAAGGTGAATGCGAAGCGGCCCGCCGGCTGAGTAGCGAGCCAGGCTTGAGTTTCTCTGGAGATATGCGCCGAGTGGTTGTCCACGATCACCTTGATCGCCGTGCCGGCTGGGTAAGCGGTATTGAGAAGCTTGAGGAATTCGATGAACTCGCGGCTGCGGTGGCGGTCCTTGACCAAGGCGTGGACCTTGCCGGTGAGCAGATCGATTCCGGCCAACAGGCTAAGCGTGCCGTGGCGCTTAGCCGTGATCCTTGGCCTTGTCGCACGCCAACGACACCAGCCAGGCTTTGGCCTCCGGTGTAATCGTTGGCTCCTTGCCCGGTCTGGGTCGGTCATCAAGCGCCATCAACGGCCCATAGGCCAGCGCTCGCTCGATGCAGCGTTGGACTGTCTGATGATGCACGCCCAACCGTTGTCCTACGGCAAAAAAAGATGAGTTCTCGCGATAAGCGAGAAGCATTTGCGCACGCTGCACCCGGCTCGCCGGTTCGGTTCGAGACCGCGAAAGGGCCGTCAAACGCGCAACGTCCTCATCGGTCATCACCACCTCAAGCGCTCGCCGCCATGTTGCCATGATGTCGCTCCTGGTTCAGTTCTTCTCAAACGAGGAATCCACCAACATACTTCCAGTTCCATGGATGCTGGCTGGCTTCATCGAGGCCGGGTTCATGGAATCGGTCGTCTAGCATGTCCGCGAAAGTCGCCCTCTACGTCGATTACCGCAGCCCGTTCTCCTACCTCGTCAAGGAGGACGCCTACGCGCTCGCCCGCGATTTCAACGTCGAACTCGCCTGGCTGCCGTTCACGATCGATTTGGAAAGGCGCGTACGGGGGAACGGTCGAGCAACGGACCGAGCGGGACTGGCGCAAGGTCCGCTATTTTTACATGGATGCCCGACGCATGGGCGCGCGGCGCAACCTGATCATCCGCGGTACCCGCAAGATCTACTATCCCACGATCGCGCATGTCGGCATGTTTCTGGCATTCCGGACGAGCGATACCGTGTTCCGCCGTTACCACGACGCGTTCTGTGAACGCTTCTGGCGCGGAGAACTAGAGATCGATACCGAGACGATACGGCAACTCGTCCTCGAAGCCGGCGCCGAAGTGTCGGCTTTCGACGAGTCGATCGCGTCCGGCGAAGGGGCCCGCCAGTGCCGCGCGATCGCGGCGGATGCCGAACAGCGCGGCGTGTTCGGCGTTCCGACATTCCTGCTGCAGGAAACGGGTGAGCTCTTTTGGGGCACCGACCGCGTGTGGCCCGACCGCGCCGGTGAAAACCCGTGATCCTAGTGAGATCGGCGCGCCCGGGCCACACGCGAATCTCGTCTCCTGTAGCGCGCGAAAACCCCGGCTCAGGCGCGACGATCCACAGCGCTTGAAGTGGCGTGCGAAAGGGGCATAGTTGCCTGATGGTTGATGCGCGCCTTCCCACGTTGAGCTCCCAAGAGTTCACCTCGTTGCATGAGCTCAGCAGGGGCGATTTGCAACGCGATATACCCCAACTTCACTGGGAGCGCCTCGTCGCTCTGAATTACGCACCGAGGCGATTTGGAGTGCTCGGGCTGACGGAAGCCGGTATTCGCCGACTCGCACCAGACCAATAACCATGATGAAACATACCTGATCTGCTGAGCCGGAAAGAATTCTAGACAATGAAGCAAATCGGCGTCCTCCCGGTAAAAATGGTGGCTACAGATCAGAGCGAGAAGCGTTTGGTTCTGCTGGGATTTGCGGAGGAAGCCCTCGGACTTCTTGCATTGCCGGACGATGGCATGATGCGAATTGCGATGGGCAAATGTGGTGTCGCTAGGGCTGAAATTTCTCGGTTCCCGTGGCGAGATGTTGCGTGTCGCCTTCCGCCCTGGCTGCGCTTTTTGGCGAGATGAGTTCCTCTCCGCTTATGGCGCGGTCTAGTGCGTCGATCAGCATCTGAATCTCGATGAATTTGTTACGTGCTCGCTCGGCCTTATCCCGGTCAAAAGGAGCAGCCAGCACCTTCGCATGCGTGTCCCTATCCTCGATCATACGCTCACGGGGTTTTTTTCAGCGCTTCAAGACGCCCGCTCACTTAGGCTCCTTGGCTTCATACCCACCACCGCGACCAAGATCGGTCTCAGTCGAAGGCTGCGGGAAACCGGCCATTCCGAAAAATGACCGTAGGCTCGTCGTCATAGTCACCCATCTCGGGATCGCCTGTGGACGAGAAGGCGACGACACCGAGTTTGCTCAATGCCAATCTCTCCGCTGTTCGAAGAGCGCCAGTTTCCGATTTGCAAGCTATGGGAGCATCGGCCTTCAGGTTTCCGGCTTTGCCGGCGTTGAATGCCTGCACAAAGTAGGTCGTTTCGCGGACCATGGCAGCTCCTTAGACTTTGGTAAGCATGGTTAGTGCTGACGATGTTGGGACTGGTGACGATCAACTTTTCATTGATTGCATCAGTGTTGAGATCTTGATTGTCGCGAAGTTAGAGAACGTGTCCGACACGGCGTATGGCAAAATAATCTGGTCGTTGTGCCTCATCGCCCCGCAAGTATAGACAACATTCGGGACGTATCCTTCGCGCTCGGATGGTTCAGGCCGCAACAACGGCTCGCGCGACCGCGCCAGCACCTTGGAGGGATCGTTCTTGTCGAGCAGCGCCGCGCCGATCGAGTATTTGCGGACCGGGCCGACACCGTGCGTCAGCAGCAGCCAGCCTTCATCGAGTTCGATCGGCGACCCGCAATTGCCGATCTGGACGAACTCCCAGGGAAATTCCGGTTTCAGGATCGCCTGACCGCCGTCCCAGGTGTGGAGGTCGTCGGAATAGATCAGATACAGGTTCTCGTTATCCTGCCGCGCGATCATGGCGTATTTGCCGCCGATCTTGCGCGGGAACAGCGCCATGCCCTTGTTCTGCGCCGCAGTGCCCCGCAACGGTGCCAGCCAGAACGACATGAAATCGTGGGTCGCGATCAATTCGGAGCGGATCGCGCGGCCGCTATAGGCGGTGTAGGTCGCGTAGTAGGTTTTCCGGCCCTCATCGCTGAATTCGACAAAGCGCGCATCCTCGATGCCGTTCGATTGGGATTCGGTGACCGGAAAGATCACGCGCTCGCTGAGTTCTTCTTCCGGGTTGAAGGTCAGCTCAATATGGTCGCCATCCGGTGCGGATACGCGGCGGCTGATCCGGGGACTCGAGGCGAGGCGAGCAGTCGGGTCAACCGTAAGGCTGCCGTCGGCGGCGATGGTGCCGGCGCGAAACGTCAAAGACGACACATGCCCTTCGCCCGTGGCGCGGAGACTGAGAACGAAGCGCAAGCCGCCCTTCGGCGCATTTGATTGGTCGGGGTGCCGCACGATGGAGGGGTTGAATAAGGCCGAGGCCTCGAACGAATATTCATTGAGAAAATAAGCGCCGATCAGCTGGCGCTGGACTTTGGAGAAGGTGCCGTGCGCCGCCAGCACCTCTTCCATCACGTCGGCGCGCGCCTCGAATGTCTCCAGCAGGTTGCGATGCCGGCCCTGGAAATTCTCCAGGACATCGGCGAGCTGGTGGGCAACGGCTTCGGAATCGAGAGCTAGCACCCGGTCGACGATATGATTGGCGCGAGTCTTGTCGGTCGGGTTGAGATCGCGCGGCTCAGTCGCCGGCTTGAACGGGCGCACGATAACGCGCGCGGGATCGGGCCGAAGGTGCAGCGCCTGTCGATTCAGGAAGGTGGCTTGCAACAAGATGTCCTCGGCTCGTTGGAGGTGACTCGCGGGGATTGCACAGGAGTTCAGGCGCCGACGGCGCGAAGCGGTTGGGGTTGTGCCAACTCGATACTGGAACGCGCAAGTTGACGAATTTCCGCAAGACTGAGCAGATAGGACAAGACCGACTCGCCGCCGCGATTTTCGTTGGCACGGTCGGGATGCAGTCCATCGCGGCAACTGCCGGTCTCGGGATCGACTAGCGCGACGGACAAATCGTTGCTGCCGAGGAACCACGCGAATACGCGCGTTGCAATGGCCTTCCACTCGGCTTCGCCGTCGGCCCGCCACGCCGCGAGACAGGCAGCGATCGTCGCCGTGGCTTCCAGCGGCTGCTGATCGAAGGCGCGCGGATGCTGCCGCGCTTCGCCGAAACCGGCGGTGCCGACCGGGCGGAAATGGCCGGCCGGCGCCGTTTGCTGCGTCATCAGCCAGCGCAGGGATTTTAATCCGGCATCGACATAAGCGGGCGTTTTGGTCGCCATGCCGGTCAACATCAAAGCCTGCGGCAGCCGCGCGTTGTCGTAGGCAAGGCCCGCTTCGAACCACACCCAGCTCGGAGTCTCGACGAAAGCGAGAATGGTCATCAGCCGGTCCGCAAGGGCGCGCCGAACATCCCGGGCGTGCAGATCCATGGGAATGACCGCGCAATACGCATCCAGCCCCAACAGCGTGAAGCCCCAGGCGCGCGGCGAGCAGAACGCTTCCGCGGTGGGGAGCGCCTCCGCAAACAAGGCTGCGGCCCATCGGCGTCGTGACGCACTGGCATCGCTGCGCGCTGTCTCGCCTAAGGCCCACAGCGTTCGCCCGTGGCTGTCTTCGGAGCCAAAGTCTTCAAGCCAGTCTCGATTGAAGCCCATGAAATTGCGAAATCGCTTGTGGTCAGGATTCCACGCGTGCTGCACGAAAGCGGCAAAGCGGGCGGTCAGAAACTCCGGCAAAGGCCGTTCGCCCGGATTGTTGAGGGCGCAGGCCAGCAGCAGCGCGCGGGCGTTGTCATCGACGCAATAGCCGTGGCTGCGATCGGGCACCGAATGCATGGCGTGCTGAAACAGGCCGGTATCGTCGCACATCGACAGAAAATGGCCGATTTGCATGTCAGGCACCGCGGGGATCAGCGGCCCAGGCAAGGTTTTGTCGGCGCGCGCAAAGGCCTTGAGCCAGTGACCCTGCCGCGCATTCTTGAACACGGACATGTAACGTTCGGCAATGCGCTCCCATGTCATCGACCGGCTGACGGCATAGGCGCGCTGGCACATTGCCTGGCGGCGAGCATCGTCGGTGAGCAATTCCGCGATTTCGCGGCCGGCCGCCGCGGCATCGCCGAACGGGATCAGAACGCCGCGTCCATCCGCCAGCAATTCGCGCGCGTGCCAATACGGCGTCGATACCACCGGCTTGCCCAGCCCGAAGCTGTAGGCCAGGGTGCCCGACGTCATCTGCGCCTCGTTGAGATAGGGCGTGACATAGACATCGCACATCGAGATGAATTCGAGCAGCGTGGGCTGATCGACGAACTGGTCGAGGAACACCACGTGATCCTCGACGCCGAGTTCGCGCACACGCGCCATCAGGCTCTTGCGATACGCCTCGCCCTTTTCTCGGACCAGGTTTGGATGTGTCGCACCGAGCACGACATACACGGCGTCGGCGCGGCGCTTCAGAATCGACGGCATGGCGTCGATCATGACTTCGATGCCCTTGTTGGGAGACAACAGGCCGAAAGTCAAAATGACGGACCGCCCGCTAAATCCGAGTTTGGCCTTCGCCGCATCGGGCCCGACAAACGCAGCATCCGGAATGCCGTGGGCAATCACCTCGATCTTGTCATCCGGGACCTGATAGACGCTTGCCAGCAACTCGCGACCCTTTCTGGCCATCACGACAACCTTCGAGGACGCCTCGATGATACGCTCCATCACCGCGCGCTGCGCGGCCGTTGGCTTGGCCAGCACGGTATGGAACGTCGTGACGACAGGCATGGTGAGGCGCGACAACAGCACGAGGATGTGGGCGCCGGCTTCGCCGCCGAAAATTCCGAACTCGTGCTGCAGACAAACCGTGTCGAACCGGCTGGCATTTAGAAAATCCGCGGCGCGCGCATAATCCTCGATGTTGCCGTCCTTGATCTGTAAGGCGACCGAAGCGGGATAATCATAGGCCTGGCCGTGGTCGGTCATCGCTACTATGCTGGTCTCAAGGCCGGGGCGTGGAGTCGATATCGCCTGCTGCAGGTCGGTGGTGAAGGTGGCGATCCCGCAATGGCGGGGAAGCGAATTGCCGATGAAGGCGAGACGGCGGAGGGGCGTCACGTCTGCGCCCCGACAATCCCGTTTGATTTAATTGAGCGTGCGACGCCATGTTCGATGGCCATAGCTTGTCCTCACCCGTGACGCGCATATCGAAGCGATATGCCGTTGGTCGATAACGTCGATTAAGATTTGGCGTGGCTAAGGCGTCGCGATCGGGGCATGCGCTGTGAAGCGATCCGATCGCACTACCCGATCAGATGGCTACTCCAGCAGACGAATGCAACCGGGCCTAGTGGCCGTGGTTGGCGTCTGCCCGGAAATCCGTAAAATTGTCGAGCGGTGAATAGCAGTATTCGAGCAATCGCTCCCCGAAATCAGGCACTTGCATCGATTTCGCTGCTTTCGCCGACTGAAGCCCGGCATATTGTTCGATCAATCTTAAACCAATTTTGGATCAAATGAGCCGCGAGATGCTTGTCTCCGTATTCGCGGCCATTCTGAGCTATGGCACGAACTATTTTGGCTCACACTTGAAACGCCCGTCATGATGGTTCTGGATCATTCCCATGTCCCCGCCGTCGTTCTCGTCGTCGAAGACGAGATGCTGCTGCGCATGCGCGCCGTCGATATCGTGGAGAACGCCGGCTTTACATCGGTCGAGGCCGTGGATGCCGACGAAGCTGTCGCAATCCTCGAGTCGCGTTCAGATATCGCGTTGCTTTTCACCGATATCCAGATGCCCGGCAGTATGGACGGCTTGGGGCTCGCGCACGCGGTGCATGAGCGCTGGCCGCCGGTCAAGATCATCCTGGTATCCGGCCAGTTGAAGCTGGCAGATATCGATATTCCCCCCAACAGCTGCTTCTTCGGAAAACCATTTGAGGCCGCGGAAATGATTGCCGAGATCCAAGACATGATCGGTCGCGCCTGAGCGATCAGCGAACCCGAAACCGGCGATATTCGCGCGATTGCGACAGAAAATGCCGCCAATTGATATGAACGGAACCCGACTTATGATGATATAGTTGGCGATGCTCGAAACCGATCGTCGTCAAAACCATGACCATTTGAACGCCGCCGTAGCGGCTCCGCAGGATTTTCTGGCGGCGGAGAACGTCAGCCTTCGGCTGCTATTGGCGCAGGCCGAAATTGATGTCCAGGGCTTGCTCGCTCAAGTGGGCATCGACGCCAGGGAGCGTGAGGCAGCCGACAAACTTCAAAAGCTGATCCTCGAAGAACTGCATCACCGCATCAAGAATACGCTGGCGACGGTCAGCGCCATCGCCTCCCAGAGCCTGCGCAACGTGTCGGGCGCCGAACATGCACAGCAGGCCATCGAGGGCCGGCTACTGGCGCTCGGGCGGGCCCACGATCTCCTTTTGCAGGCACGGTCGACAAGCGCAGATCTTGGGAAGATCGTTCGCGGCGCCACCGAAGCTTTCGACAATCCCGATGTGCCGAGATTCACGATTGCGGGACCTGATGTCCGGATGACGTCGGAAGCTGTGATCGCGATTGCGATGACCCTCAACGAACTCTGCACCAACACCACGAAGTTCGGCGCATTGTCGGTGCCTGGCGGCCGCGTCGACATCGCCTGGACGCTTGATCCCAAGACGCAGCGTCTGCACCTGAAATGGACTGAGAAGAACGGCCCCGCGGTTCGGGCTCCGGATAAGCGCAGTTTCGGAACGCGATTGATCGAAACGCTCGGCAAGCAGCTTAAGGGCGACGTGCAATTGACGTATGAGCCCAGCGGCTTTGTCTACGCGTTCGACGTGCCCCTGGCATCTTTAGCGTCGATAGCGAGTGAATAAGGGCACGTGACCGCGTTATCAATGCAATCGAAAGACGCCATCGACGGCGTGCAATTCGGCAGGCTTGATCAGCTTGGAGTGCGCAACGGTGACTGCAAAGAGCGGACCCTCGAGCGACTTTTCCCAGAACGCGAGGAAATCCTTTAGCGCCGGGAAATCCGGAAACATATCGTAGTCCTGCCAGACGTAAGTTTGCAGCAACCAGTGACGATCCGGACGGCGATAGACGATTTCCGCTGTTGTCAGTCCGTAGCCTAAGACCTGCTTCCTGAAATCCTTGGAAACCTCGTCTTTCTCGACCATGCCAACCTCCAGCCCAACCTGAAGCAACGCATGATTCTCGCGCCAAAAATGAAAACGTTCAATAGGTCATAGTAATCAACGCGCTAGCAGCATGTTACTTCACTTGCTAGCCCAACTTGCGCAGTTGGAGGTGGGATTTGGCTATTTTTCGGGATTTTGGATCGCGTGACTTGAATCGGATCAATTGGTTAGACGGTGCGGAGCGGGGATTTCGGCGTGTAGTGCCAACCTAGGGTATTTTCTGG
>WNFO01000616.1_pt1 | contig 35568 bp, 30 predicted proteins | sample 5400251 | NCBI WGS metagenome assembly WNFO01 (sample SAMN13153354, study PRJNA577476) | soil metagenome | isolation source: 100 cm saprolite under Madrone tree | place: USA:California | collected 2016-06-14
CTCTTCGCGCCGTTCTTCGTGGACGGGGCCATCTTCTCCGGCTTCGCCATGGTGCTGCTGCTGATGCTTCCCATGCGCTACCTCTTCAACTGGTACGCCTACATCGGAGACAAGCACCTGGACGCCATGGCCAAGCTGATCCTGGTCACGAGCCTCGTGCTGACCTACTTCTACGTCTGCGAGGCCTTCACCTCCTGGTACAGCGGCGAAGGGTACGAGCGCGCCTCGCTCTTCTACCGGGCCACGCGGCAGTACGCCTGGGCGTTCTGGCTCCAGTATTTCTGCAATAGCCTGGTGCCGCTCGTGCTGTTCTGGAAGAAGGCGCGCACCCACGTGATCACGCTGTACGTGGTCTCGCTCTTCGTGCTCGTCGGCATGTGGTTCGAGCGCTTCAACATCATCGTCCTCGGCCTGGGCTTCGACTTCTACCCGTACACCTGGGGCACGTACTACCCGACGGTGACCGACTCGACCATCATCGTGGGCTCGTTCGCGTGGTTCCTCCTGCTGTTCCTGGGGTTCATCCGGGTCATGCCGTCGCTGTCCATCGTGGAGGTGAAGGAGGTGCTCCCGCACCCCTTCAAGCACGCCCACGGGGGAGGGCACTAGCATGGCCAACGTGCTGGGCGTCTTCGCCCACGTCGACACGACCCTGGACGCGATCCGGAAGCTCCGCGAGAGAGGCTACTCGGACCTGACCGTGTACACCCCCGTGCCCATCGAAGAGATCGAGCAGGAGGTGGAGCGGGTGCGCCCGCTCAGCAAGGTCCGCCTCTTCACGCTCACGGGCGCGTTGACGGGGACGAGCCTGGGCTTCTTCCTGACCATCTGGTCTTCCGTCCAGTGGAGCCTGGTGACGGGCGGCAAGGACCCGGTCTCGTATCCGCCCTTCGTCATCATCGCTTTCGAGCTCACGATCCTCCTCGGCGGGCTCGCCTCCGCGCTCGCCATCCTCGTCCTTGGACGCCTGCCGAGGCTCAAGCCCTCGGCGACCTACGATCCCCGCTTCACCCTGGATCGTTTCGGGGTGGCCGTGAGCTGCCCGCCCGAGACGGTGGCGGCCGTCGGCTCGCTGCTGACCGCGTCCGGCGCGGAGGAGGTGAGGCGATGATGAAGTATGTCTTTGTCCTCGTGCTCCTGGGCGTGGGCGCGGTCGCGGCCGTGCAGGGCGGCGTCATCGTGTACCGGTGGACCCACGACATGATCAAGACCCAGCGCGTGATGCCGGGCGAGATGAACTTCGCCATGGCGCCGGGCAGCCTGCCGCGCACGGGCAGCCAGCTCTACTACTCGAAGGAGCAGCGCGAGGTGGCGGCCTTGCGGAAGAACCCGGTGCCCGCCACCGCCGAGTCCATCAGGAAGGGCGGGGATCTCTACGTCATCTACTGCACCCCCTGCCACGGCGCCTCGGGCACGGGCAACGGTCTGGTGGCGGCCAAGTTCGTGACGCCCGCGGATCTGACCAACCCGGAGCTGCAGAAGGCGCGTACCGACGGCTACTGGCAGAGCTATCTCTCGGTAGGGGGAGCCGTCATGCCGTCCTACAGCGAGTCCCTGTCCGCCGAAGAGCGCTGGCATGTGATCAACTACGTCAGGACGCTGGCTGCGAAATGAACGCGATCGCCGTCCTCTGGATCCTCGCCGCCGCCGGCGCCGGAGCCTTCCTGATTGGCGTCTTCCAACCCGACCCGAGGGCGACCTGGGGTATCTACCTCGTGAACATGATCTTCTGGTCGTGCCTCGCCATCACGGGCCCCGCCCTGGCGGGGGCGATCCAGATCACGGAGGGCCGGTGGTCGCCGTCGGTCAAGCGCATCGCGCTGACGACGGCGGGGTTCCTGCCGGTCTCGTTCATCGGATTCGTGATCCTCTTCTTCGGCCGGGCGACGCTCTACCCGTGGGTGACGAAGCCGCTCGAGAACAAGGCCGAGTGGCTCAACGTTCCGTTCATGTCGCTCCGGATCGTCGTGGGCACGGCCCTGCTGTACTGGATTGCCCTCACCTTCGCCAAAGCCGTGTTCGCCCAGGACGCCGCCCCTGCCGACACGCCCGAGGCGGTCGCGAGGCGGAACAAGCTGGCCACCATCCTCCTGATGCTTTTCGTGGTCGTGGTGTCACTCTGGGCCTTCGACCTCGTGATGACGCTCGACCCGATCTGGTACAGCGGACTCTTCGGCGGCTACTACGTGGTCAAGGCGCTGTACACGGGCTTCGGGCTCGTGACCTTCCTGACCATACGGGCCAACGCGCGCGGCATCACGAATGTCGCGCCCTCGGGCATCCAGGACATGGCCAAGCTGACCTTCGCCATGTCCGTCATGTGGATGTACTTCTTCTTCTCGCAATACCTCGTGATCTGGTACGGCAACGTGCCGATCGAGACGCGCTTCTTCGTCGCGCGCTTCTTCAACCCGCCGTGGGGCGTGGTCGCCTGGCTCGTCTTCATCGTCGGATGGCTGATCCCGTTCTCGTACCTGCTCAAGCGACTCACGGGCCGACCCCCCACGCGCCACAAGGTCTTCACGGTCATCCTCTTCTTCGGCTGGATCGCGATCTTCGTCGAGCACGTGCTGGTGGTGTTCCCGTCGCTCGACAGGAACATCGGCTTCCCGCTGGGGATCAAGGAGATCCTGATCACGGCCGGCTTCTTCGCCCTCTTCGCGCTCAGCCGCCGCCGGTTCATCGCGAAGTACCAGCCGGTTCTTCGTCAGCCCACCTAGGGCGTCAGCCCACCCAGGGCGTCAGCCCACGTAGGTCCCGCGCCTGCCCCGGCGGTGGCTGGGCCTCTTCCCGGTTGTCCCGCGGTACAATGCCTTCGTGATCTCTGTCGAGGAGGCCCTCGAGCGCATTCTGGCCCGCGTGAACGTGCTCGGCGACGAGCAGGTGCCGCTGACGGGCGCGCTCCACCGCGTCCTCGCCGAGAGCGTGGTCTCCAGCCTCGACGTCCCGCCGTGGCCCAACTCCTCCATGGACGGCTACGCGCTCCAGAGCGCCGACACGCGGCGCGCCTCGGCGCCGGCGCCCGTGCGGCTGGCCGTCTCGGGACGGGTGGCCGCGGGACACGTCGCCGAGCGCGCGGTCGGCTCGGGCGAAGCCTTCCGGATCTTCACGGGCGGGCCCTTGCCGGAAGGCGCGGACAGCGTCATTCCCCAGGAAGACGTGATCGTGGACGGAGGGGTGATCGTCGTGTCACGCCCGGTCAATGCGGGCGACTTCGTCCGTCCGCGAGGCGAGGACATGCGTGCGGGCGAGGGCGTGCTCGAACGCGGGCGGCTCCTCGGCCCCGCCGAGCTGGGCCTTCTTGCCGCCCTCGCCCGCGCCCAGGTGCGTGTGCTCCGCCGGCCGCGAGTCGGCGTCCTGTCCACGGGAGACGAAATCGTGGACCTGGGCGGGCACCCGGGACCCGGGCAGATCCCGAACTCGAATACGTATTCGCTGATGGCGCAGGTCGAGGAGGCCGGCGGAAACCCCGTGTCGCTGGGGGTGGCGCCGGACAGGCTGGACGAGATCGAGGCGCGCCTCCGGTGGGGCCTCGACTGCGATCTCCTGATCTCCTCGGCGGGCGTCTCGGTGGGCGAGCACGACTTCGTCAAGGCCGCGCTCGAGCGTCTCGGCGCGGAGCAGCACCTGTGGCTTGTGGACATGCGGCCAGGCAAGCCGATCGCCTTCGCGACCATTCCCTCCTCGGGAAAACGCGCGCTGCCCGTCTTCGCGCTGCCGGGCAATCCGGTCTCGGCCATGGTCACCTTCGAGCTCTTCGTGCGCCCGGCGCTCCTGAGACTCGGCGGTCACGCGCGGCTCCAGCGTCCGGTCGTCGAGGCGCACGCGGATGCTCGCATCCCGAATCGGGACAGGCGCCGCGGCTATCTGCGCGTGACGCTGTCGGTCGGCGGGGACGGCGGCTATCGCGCGCGGCTCACGGGTGGCCAGGGCTCGGGCATCCTGCGCTCGATGGTGGCCGCCGACGGCCTCGCGATCGTCCCGGGCGACACGACCATCGAAGCGGGCGCGACAGTGCCCGTGATCCTCCTCCGCGACGTCCGCTAGTCCACTTCCTTCAATTCGACGTTACCGGCGACTTGATCGTGCTCACGACGCGCCGGCGTTCCCGTACATCGTGCGGAGGGTCAGCCAGCCTCCGATCAGCATCGAGGCGAGGGTGACCAGGCTGCCCACCGCGAGCGTGGATCCGTTGGTCAGACCCTGAGTGATGTTGCAGCCCTCGGCGAGGATCGCGGACCCGCCCATGAGCAGACCGCCCGAGAAGACCTTCACGAGGGACCACCCGGGCGGGAGCTTCCAGCGGAAGTCGCCCGTGGACCATGCGGCGGCGAAGGCGCCGATGGGCACCGCCACCACCATGACCATGCTCCAGGTGACGCGGTTGGGAAAGCCGACGAGCGGGTAGGTCAGGAGCTCGCCGGTGTTGACTGCGAAAGTGATGCCGACGGGACGCTCGCCGAAGCTCGACGCCCACCAGCCAGCCGCGATGAGCATCCCGACGGCCACGCCGGTTAGGTGCCAGGGCCACTTGCCGTGCTGGTCCTGACTCTTGGAGCGGAGGAGCCAAAGACCACCGGCCACCCACAGGACCGCGATGACGATCCACGGGGAGAGGCCGAGCACCGTGGCGAGGGTGGGCGGCGCGTCGGCGACCGTCACCGCGGGCGCCTGGAGCGCCGCGCGCACGGAGGAAAGCGCGCCCAGCCTCACGGTCGTCGCACCCATCGCGAAGCCCAGCAGGATGACCCACGCGCCGATCGCCCCCTCACCGACGCGGTACCACGTGCTGCCGGAGCAGCCGCCGGCCAACACCATGCCCGCGCCGAAGAGGAGCCCGCCGATGCTGTTCGACATCCAGTGGAACGGACGAATGGGAATTTCGACGAGCCCCGCGGCGGACAGCGCCTGCACCGCGGCCATCGCCACGAGCAGCGCGAGCGCGTAGGCGCGCGCGATGGTCGCGTCGCCCATGAGGAACAGGTTGGCCAGCGCCCGCATGAGGCAGAATCCGCCGCGCTGGATAACGTAGCCGAACGCCGCGCCCGTCATCACGGCCGAGACGTAGAAGGGCCAGGCGACTTCGGCCATGCGCGCATGCTAGCGAAAAGCCTCCGGCGAGTCAAAATGCCGAGAGTACGGGCGGCAGGTTTGACTGGCGTGGAACCGGATGCTACGGTGCCCGTGATGCTCTCACTCACCGGTCGCGCGCTGCTCTGCGGCGTGGCCGCGGCTGCGCTCACCGGCTGCACGAGTGCTCGCGGCGCTCAGACACCTCAGGAGGCGACGCCGCCTCGCATCACGGTCACCGATGTGAAGAGCGCGCAGGATGCGCAGGCGCAGGAGATCGCGCGTCTCGCGGCCGACGTCAAGGCGATGGACGCGCAGCAGGCGTTCCTCGTGGCCGAGATCAAGAACCTCAGCGAGCAGCTGGCCAAGCTCAAGTCATCGCTCGACGACGTCGAGACCGCGATGCGGTCGTTGCGCGCGACGCCCGTCCCGCCGGAGTCGCGCCCCGTTCCCGCCCCCGCGCCACCCCCGACACCGGCTCCCGCGCCCACGCCGCCTGCCGCTGCTGTGCCGGAGCCGAAGCCCGCCGCGCCCATTCCCGATGCGCCCGCTTCAGGACGAACGCCCTCGAGCAACGCCGAGGCGGATCGAATTTTCGCCGCCGCGCTCGCCAGGCTACGTGCCGGCGATGAGGGGCAGGCGGCGCTCGAGTTCACTGAGTTCGTGGCGCAGTACCCGACACATCCACAGGCGGCGGTGGCGCAGAACTACATCGGCGAGGCGTACTACCGCCAGCGCGAATACCGTCAGGCCATGGGCGAGTACCAGAAGACCGTGGACAACTACACGCAGGCGGCGCAGGTCTCCGAGGCTCTGCTCAAGATCGGACTCTGCCAGCGTGCGCTGGGCGACGGCGCGAGCGCGAAAGCCACGTGGGAGCAGGTGGTCAAGCGGTTCCCGAAGAGCGACGCGGCCCGGCAGGCCCGCACGCTACTGGCGGCGCGCCCCGTGGGTGGCCGCTAGGGTTTGAGGGAGCGGGATGGCGGTCTGCTATACTGATTTTCACTCCGTCGAGCCGACGGACGAACCCATGAGCGCCACCCACGAGCGTATCCGGAATGAGACAGGCCGCGCGCCGAGGCAGATCCTGCTCGGTGATGCCGCGTATCCGGCCAACCTGCGCGAGATCCAGGCTCCGCCCGGACGATTGTACGTGCGCGGCACGCTCACCGAGGACGATGCCCTTGCGGTCGCCATCGTGGGCGCGCGCGCGGCGACGCCCTACGGCGTGGCGGTGGCGGAGCGGCTCGCGGCCGATCTCGCGGCCCGCGGCGTCACCGTGGTGAGCGGGCTCGCTCGCGGCATCGACAGTGCCGCCCATCGCGGGGCGCTCCGGGCGGGCGGACGGACGATCGCGGTGCTGGGCTCCGGCGTGGACGTGATCTACCCGCCCGAGAATCGCCGCCTGGCGGGAGAGATCGAAGCGTCCGGTGCGCTCGTGTCGCAGTTCGAGCCCGGAACCCCGCCGCTGGCGGGATATTTCCCGGCCCGCAACCGCGTGATCGCCGGGCTCTCGCTGGGAGTGGTGGTGGTCGAAGCCGCTGAGAGGAGCGGCTCCTTGATCACGGCAGGGCTGGCGGGCGAGCTCGGTCGCGAGGTCATGGCCGTGCCCGGGCCTCTGACGAGCCCGCTGAGCGAGGGAGCGCACCGCCTCATTCAGGACGGCGCCGCGCTCATTCAGGGCTGGGAAGACATCGTCGGCCAACTACCTTTGCGCTGGCGGGATTGCGTCAAACCGGTGAATGCCACGACCGCCACCACCGACTCGCGTAGCCGCGACCGTCTCGCCCACGGTCAACATGCCGACAGGCATGTCGAGGATGAAAATGATGAAAGCACACTCTCGCTCCTGCGGATCATCGGCGAGGAGCCGATGGGCATTGACAGCATCATCGAGCGCAGCGGGTTGACGGTGGGCCGGGCCTCGGCCCTGCTGGTGACCCTCGAGGTCGACGGACGCATCCGGCAGCTCGAGGGCAAGCGCTTCGTACAGGTGAGACTCGGATGAAGCCCAAGCGCGGCGCGAAGAAGTCCCTGGTGGCGACGAAGATTCCGGCGCCGACGAAGACCTCCGCGCCGACGAGGTCCTCTGGATCGTTGAAGTCCCTCGTGGTCGTAGAGTCGCCCACCAAGGTCAAGACGATCCAGAAGTACCTGGATTCGAGCTACATCGTCAAGGCTTCGATGGGACATGTCCGCGACCTGCCCAAGAGCAAGCTCGGCGTCGACGAGAAGAGGGACTTCAAGCCGGACTATCGCGTCCTGCCCGCGAAAAAGAAGGTGCTCGACGAGCTCAAGAAAGCCGCGGAAAAGGTCGGCACCCTGTACATCGCCACGGATCCGGACCGCGAAGGGGAGGCGATCGGCTGGCATCTCGCCCAGGAGCTGGGCGTGGCCAAGGCCAAGACGTACCGGATCATGTTCAACGAAATCACGGAGCGCGCGGTCAAGGCCGCCTTCCAGCATCCCGGCAAGATCGACATCAAGAAAGTGGACGCGCAGCAGGCGCGGCGCGTCCTCGACCGGCTGGTCGGCTACAAGCTCTCGCCGCTGCTCTGGCAGAAGATCCGTCGCGGGCTCTCGGCCGGGCGTGTCCAGTCCATTGCGGTGCGGCTCCTCACCGAGCGCGAGCGCGAGATCCTGGCCTTCGTCGCCACCGAGTACTGGTCGCTCCACGCGCGTCTCCGGGGCAAGAATCCGCCGGAATTCACCGCGACCCTGCGCGAGTACAACGGCGAGAAGGCGGCGCTGGCCACGGAGGCCGCCACCCTGGCGGTCATGACATCGCTGCACGGCGCCACCTGGCGGGTCAAGAGCGTGACGCGCGGCGAGCGCCGGCGCAATCCCGCGGCGCCCTTCATCACCTCCACCCTGCAGCAGGAGGCGAGCCGCAAGCTCCACTTCACGGCCAAGAAGGCGATGATGCTGGCGCAGCAGCTCTACGAGGGCATCGAGCTGGGGAGCGAGGGCGCGGTCGGCCTCATCACCTACATGCGCACCGACGCCGTGCGCGTCGCGCGCGAGGCCCAGGACGAGGCGCGTTCCTGGATCACCGGGCGGCTCGGACGCGAGTATCTCCCCGACGCCCCGCCCACCTACAAGGCGAAGAAGAGCGCCCAGGAGGCCCATGAGGCTATCCGACCGAGCGCGGTCGAGCGGGAGCCCAAGGCGGTGGCGCGCTTTCTCTCCAAGGACCAGCTCGCGCTCTACCGCCTGATCTGGGAGCGTTTCCTCGCGAGCCAGATGCTGCCGGCCGTCTACGACACCGTGGCGGCCGACATCGAGGCCGCGACGCTCAAGTTCGCGGGCTTCACGGCGGTCTATGTGGAATCGCGCGAGGAGTCGGACGCCGTCCCCGAGGAAGAGCAGGAGGCCGTGGTGCCCCCGCTCACCGAAGGCGAGATCCTCAAGCTTTTGGCGCTCGATCCCAAGCAGCACTTCACCCAGCCGCCGCCGCGCTACACCGAGGCCTCGCTGGTCAAGACGCTCGAGGAGCGGGGAATAGGGCGGCCGTCCACCTACGCCCAGATTCTCTCGACGATCCAGGACCGCGAGTACGCGCGGCGGGAAAAGGGCACGTTGTTCCCGAGCGAGCTGGGGATGCTCGTCACCGACCGGCTGGTGCCGTTCTTCCCCGAGATTATGGACGTCGACTTCACCGCCCAGCTAGAGGAGTCGCTCGATCTGGTCGAGGAGGGTGACGCGGACTGGGTCAAGCTGGTGGGGAAGTTCAACACGCAGCTCGATAAGGACATCCGCAAGGCGAAGAAGGACATGCCGGACGACAAGGTCGGGGAGGACACGGGCGAGAAGTGCCCCGATTGTGGCAAGCCGGTCCTCGAGAAGTGGGGGCGCTTCGGCAAGTTCCTGGCGTGCTCGGGCTACCCTGACTGCAAGTACACCAAGGACCTGGGCGGCCGCGAGAAGCCCGCCGATGAGATGACGGACGAGGCATGCCCGACGTGCGGCAAGCCGATGGTGATCAAGCACGGACGTTTCGGCAAATTCATCGCGTGCTCCGGTTACCCCGAGTGCAAGACGACCAAGCCCGTGACCCTCGGGATCACGTGCCCCGAGGAGGGTTGCGGCGGCCAGCTCGTCGAGCGTCGCAGCAAGCGGGGCAAGACCTTCTACGCCTGCAGCAAGTACCCCGAGTGCAAGTTCGTCGCCTGGGCCCGCCCCATCATCGAGCCCTGCCCGAAGTGCGGCGCGACGTTCCTGACGGAGCGGGTGGCGAAGGGCGGCAAGCGTACCCGCGCCTGCATTCGCGGCGAATGCGGGTACAAGGAAGAGGTCGCCCCCTCGGTGGCGTGAGCCTGCGGCCATGAAGGATCCGGCGGCCGAATTCCTGCGCTATCTCGATCTCCAGCGCGGCGCCTCGCGGCACACGCTCCGGGGCTACGCCACCGACCTCGCCGAGTTCCGCGCGTTCCTCTCCCGCGAAGGCATGGGCGACATCGCGCACGCGGACGCCAGAGCAGTGCGGGCGTGGGTCGCGCATCTCCACGACCGGAAGCTCGCCAAGAGCTCCATCGCGCGCAAGCTCGCCACCGTGAGGAGCTGTTTCAGGTACCTGGCCCGCGTGGGCCGGGTCGAGGTCAATCCCGCCCGTCAGGTTGGGAGCCCCCGGCTGCCCAAGCGGCTGCCTTCGTTCCTGCCCAAGGACGAGTCGAAGGAGCTGCTTGACGCCCACGCTGAGCGGTCGGAGGCGGGGCTGCGGGATCACGCCCTCCTCGAGCTTCTCTATGCCACCGGTCTCCGAGTGGCCGAGTGCTGCGGCCTCGATCTCGACGACGTCAACCGGCGCGAGGGCGCGGTGCGGGTGATGGGAAAGGGCGGCAAGGAGCGCGTGGTGCCGGCCGGAGACGCCGCCCTCGGGGCGCTCGAGGCCTGGCTCTCGGTGCGCGGCGAAGGCAGGGGGGCGCTCTTCACCAATCCGCGCGGGGGGCGGCTGGGGACGCGGAGCGTGCACCGGATCGTCAAGCGGAGGGCGCGGGCCGCCGGCATCGACAGGCGTGTGACGCCTCACACGCTGCGCCACACCTTCGCCACACACCTGCTCGGCGAGGGCGCCGACCTGCGCCTCATCCAGGAGCTCCTGGGCCACAGCCGGCTCAGCACCACGCAGCGCTACACCCACGTGAGCCCCGAGCAGCTGATGAAAGTCTACGACTCGGCCCACCCCAGGGCCAACTAGCGCGATGACGGCGACCAGCGATTCCTTTCATGCCACGACGGTCGCCTGCGTCCGCCACAAGGGTCGCGTGGCCCTGGCCGGCGATGGGCAGGTCTCCATCGGCCAGACGATCGTCAAGGCGGGGGCGCGCAAGGTGCGCAAGGTTTACCACGGGCGGGTGCTGGCGGGCTTCGCCGGCGCCGCCGCCGACGCCTTCACGCTCTTCGCGAAGTTCGAGGCGAAACTCGAGGAGCACCGCGGCAATCTGTCCCGAGCCGCCGTCGAGCTGGCCAAGGACTGGCGGATGGACCGCGTGCTGCGCCGGCTCGAGGCATTGCTGGCCGTGGCGGATGCCGAGGTCTCCTTCATCGTGTCCGGCACGGGCGACGTCATCGAGCCCGACGACGGGCTCATCGGCATCGGCTCAGGTGGGCCGTACGCGCTGGCGGCGGCGCGGGCCCTGTGCGCCCACTCCGACCTCCCCGCCGAGCAGATCGCCGAGCAGGCCCTCCGCATCGCCGCCGGCATCTGCGTCTACACGAACGACCACATCACCGTCGAGACGCTCGAATGATCTTTCATCTTGCCTTAATGTCGAAGACTTCACGCTGCGGTAGGGCTCCTTCGCGCCTTTGGCGCTCATCCGAACTGCACTCCGTGAGTGCTGCCGGAGGCCCCTCGTGACCCTCGCTACTCCGTTGACGCCGACTGAGATCGTTGCCGAGCTGGACCGGTACATCGTGGGCCAGGAGGCGGCCAAGAAGGCGGTCGCCATCGCCCTCCGCAACCGGTGGCGGCGCCAGAACCTGCCGGCCGAGCTCCGCGACGAGGTCGCGCCCAAGAACATCATCATGATCGGGCCGACCGGGGTTGGAAAGACCGAGATCGCGCGCAGGCTGGCCAAGCTCTCCCAGGCGCCCTTCATCAAGGTCGAGGCCTCGAAGTACACCGAGGTCGGCTACGTGGGGCGGGACGTCGAGTCCATGATCAGGGACCTGACGGAGCTCTCCGTCACCATGGTCAAGGCCGAGATGGCCGCCGCCGTGCGCGAGCGGGCCGAGGTCCTGGCCGAGGAGCGGGTGCTGGATCTCCTGCTGCCCCGCCGCGCGGGGGAGGCGTTCTCGAGCGGCACGCTCGAGGAGGTGTCCCCCGACGCCTCGCGAGACGCGACCCGCGACAAGCTCCGGGCCCAGCTCAGAGCGGGCAAGCTCGACGAGCGAATGATCGAGCTGGACGTGCAGGCGCAGGCCGGGCCCATGTTCGAGATCTTCTCGGGCCAGGGCATGGAAGAGGTCGGCATGAACATCAAGGACATGCTGTCGAATCTCATGCCCGGCAAGACCCGCCGGCGGCGGCTCCAGGTAGGCGAGGCACGGCGGCTCCTGGCACAAGAGGAGGCTCAGAAGCTGGTGGACGTGGATGAGGCGGTGAGCCAGGCCATCCGCCGCGTGGAGGACTCGGGCATCGTCTTCCTCGACGAGCTCGACAAGATCGCGGGACGGGAAGGGGGGCACGGGCCCGACGTCTCCCGGGAGGGGGTCCAGCGTGACCTCCTGCCGATCGTAGAAGGCTCGACGGTGACGACGAAGTACGGCATGGTCAGGACGGACCACGTCCTGTTCATCGCGGCCGGCGCCTTTCACGTGTCCAAGCCCTCGGACCTGATCCCCGAGCTGCAGGGTCGCTTCCCGATCCGGGTCGAGCTCGAGCCCTTGACGCGAGAGGATTTTGTCCGCATCCTGAGCGAACCGAAAAACGCCCTCATCCGCCAGTACGTGGAGCTGTTGAAGACGGAGGGCGTGACGCTCGCGTTCGGTCAGGACGCCGTCGAGGAGGTGGCGGACATTGCCTCTACGGTCAACCAGCGCGCCGAGAACATCGGGGCTCGGAGGCTCTACACGGTGATGGAGAAGCTGCTGGAGGAGGTCTCCTTCGCCGCGCCGGAGATGCGCGGCCAGGAAGTCACAATCGACGCCCACTACGTGCGCGCTCACTTGGCCCCCGTCCTCAAGGATGAGGATCTCTCGCGTTACATCCTTTAAAGACATGAATACGGACACGAAGGCCATGGTCCAGCGGGCGGAGGTGCTGCTCGAGGCGCTGCCGTACATCCGCGCCTTCCAGGGCAAGACCCTCGTCATCAAGTACGGAGGGGCGGCCATGGAGCAGACGGACCTCAAGGAGCAGTTCGCCAAGGACGTGCTCCTGTTGAGGCTGGTCGGCATGCGCCCCGTCATCGTTCACGGCGGCGGCCCCCAGATCGGCGCCCTCATGAAGCGGCTGGGCAAGGAGCCGCACTTCGTGGGAGGGATGCGCGTGACGGACGCCGAGACCATGGAGATCGTGGAGATGGTGCTGGTCGGCAAGATCAACAAGGAGATCGTCGGCCTGATCAATCTCCACGGAGGCCGGGCGGTGGGGCTGTCCGGCAAGGACGGCTCCCTGATCCGCGCGCGCAAGCGGCTGCACCGGCAGGCCGACGGGAGCATGGCCGACATCGGGCTCGTCGGTGAGGTCGAGGCCGTCAACCCCGAGCCCATCCGGGTGCTCGAGGACAGCGGCTTCATTCCCGTCATCGCTCCCGTGGGCGTCGGCACCGACGGCGAGACGTACAACATCAACGCCGACCTCGTGGCGGGCGACGTGGCCGCGTCGCTCTTCGCCGAGAAGCTCATTCACCTCACGGACGTGCAGGGCATCACGGACGGCGACGGCAAGCACGTCTCCACGCTGACCAAGCGGGAGGCGGAGCGCCTGATCAAGAACAACGTGATCGACGGCGGCATGCTGCCCAAGGTCGAGTCGGCGATACGGGCGCTCAGCGGCGGGGCGCAAAAGGCGCACATCATCGACGGGCGCGTGCCCCACGCCATCCTCCTCGAGGTCTTGACGAAGGAAGGCATCGGGACGGAGCTCGTCCTCTAAGCGGGCCCTATCAACGCGGCTCCAGAGAAGAGGGAGACAGAGAGTGGACACGAAGCGGATGTTCGAGCTGTCGGACAAGCACCTCATGACTTTCGCCAAGCGGTACCCGGTCGCCCTGGTGAGAGGAGAGGGTTCGCGGGTCTGGGACTCGAACGGCAAGGAATACCTCGACTTCACCGGCGGGATCGCGGTGACGGCGCTCGGCCACAGCCATCCGAAGGTGGTGGGCACCCTGCGCGAGCAGGCGGCGACCCTCGTCCACGTGTCCAACCTCTTTCACATCCCGCAGCAGGCCCAGCTCGCCCAGCTCCTCTGCGAGCATTCCTTCGCCGACCGCGTGTTCTTCTCGAACTCGGGCGCCGAGGCCAACGAGACGGCGATCAAGCTCGCCCGTAAGTGGGCCAAGGAGCACGGATCGAGCGATCGCGGCGACATCATCAGCATGCGGGGTGGCTTTCACGGCCGGACGCTGGCGACGGTCACGGCCACGGCGCAGGAGAAGTACCACCACGGCTTCGAGCCGCTGCCCGGGGGCTTCAAGTACGTCAACTTCAATGACCTCAAGGCTCTCGAGCGCGCGATCGACAGCCGGACCGCCGCCGTCCTCGTCGAGCCGATCCAGGGCGAAGGCGGGATCAACGTGCCCGACGACGGCTATCTGCCCGGACTGCGCAAGCTCTGCGACGAGGCGGGCATCCTGCTCATCCTCGACGAGATCCAGACGGGGATGGGGCGCACGGGCAAGCTCTGGGCTTATGAGCATTCTGGGGTGGCGCCCGACATCATGACCGTGGCCAAGGCCCTGGCCAACGGGGTGCCGATCGGCGCCACGCTCGCCACCGATGACGTGGCCCGCGTCTTCACCCCCGGGACGCACGGCTCGACCTTCGGAGGAAACCCGCTGGCCACGGCGGTCGGCCTCACCGTGTTCAGCACGCTCATCGAGGACAGGCTTGCCGAGCGCGCCGGGCGCATGGGCAAGCTGCTCTTGCAGGGGCTCGAGGAGATCCGGGCCAAGCATCCCAAGGCGGTGAAGGAGACCCGCGGCCGCGGTCTCCTCGCGGGTCTGGACCTGGTGCCGCCGGTGGCCGACGCGGTGACCGCCTGCCGCGACCGGGGACTCCTCGTGCTCACGGCCGGGGACAATATCCTGCGACTCGCCCCGCCCCTCATCGTTCTCGAGAGGGACATCGCTGAGGCGTGCGGCATCATCCGGGCTGCCCTCGAGGCCGTCACCCCGTGAACCACTTAATCTCGATCCGCGATCTTGACAGCAAGCATGTGCTCGACATCTTCAAGCTGACCGGCGAGCTCAAGGCGAAGCTCAAGGCCGGGCAGCGGGTCACGCCGCTCGCGGGCCGCACCCTCGCGCTCATCTTCGAGAAGCCATCGCTGCGAACGCGCGTGACGTTCGAGGTCGGCATGGTCCAGCTGGGTGGGGCGGCCGTGTACCTCTCGACCCAGGACATAGGCCCGGGCAAGCGCGAGTCTGTGCCCGACATCGCGCGCAACCTCTCGCGCTGGGTCGACGGCATCGCCGCGCGGGTCTTCGCCCACAAGACGCTCGAGGAGCTCGCCCGGCACGCGACCATTCCCGTGATCAACGCGCTTTCGGACCTCGAGCACCCCTGCCAGGCGATGGCCGATCTCTACACGCTCTGGGAGCGGGGGATGGAGCTCAAGGGGCTCGAGCTCGCGTGGATCGGCGACGGGAACAACGTCTTCAACTCGCTGCTCCTCCTCTGCGCGCTGACCGGGGTCAGGGTACGGGCGGCCTGCCCGCCCGGCTACGAGCCCGCCCCAGCCGTGCTCGCGGCCTGCCGCGCGCTGGGCGGCCTGGTACGGGTCACCACGGACGCGCGCGAGGCGGCGGAGGGCGCGGACGTGATCTACACCGACGTCTGGATCAGCATGGGTCAGGAGGCCGAGCGCGAGAAGCGCCTCGAGGCCTTCCGGCGCTACCAGGTCACCGACACCCTCCTGGGCTTCGCCTCGCCCAAGGCGCTCGTCATGCACTGCCTGCCCGCCCACCGGGGGGAAGAGATCACCGACGCGGTCCTCGACGGGCCGCGCAGCATCGTCCTCGACCAGGCCGAGAACCGCCTGCACGTTCAGAAGGGGATCGTGATGCACCTGTCGGGGGCGGCGTGACCCGGTCCGTCAAGAAGGTCGTCCTCGCCTATTCCGGCGGGCTCGACACCTCGGTCATCCTGCGCTGGCTCATCGAGACCTACCGGTGCGAGGTGATCGCGTACTGCGCCGATCTGGGGCAGGGTGAAGAGCTCATCCCGGTCCGCGACAAGGCGCTCCGCACCGGCGCGTCGACCGTCCTCGTTCGCGACCTACGTGAAGAGTTCGTCAGCGACTTCGTCTTTCCCATGCTGCGCGCCAACGCCGTCTACGAGGGTTCGTACCTCATGGGCACGTCGATCGCGCGGCCGCTCATCGCCAAGGCGCAGGTCGACATCGCGCTCAGCGAGGGGGCGGACGCCGTCAGCCACGGCGCGACCGGGAAGGGCAATGACCAGGTGCGCTTCGAGCTGACGTACGCCGCCCTCGCCCCCGAGCTGACCGTGATCGCGCCGTGGCGCGAGTGGGACCTGAACTCGCGGACCGCCCTCATGGAGTTCGCGCGGAAGCACGACATTCCCGTCCCGGTCACCGCCGAGCGGCCGTATTCCACCGACCGCAACCTCTTTCACATCTCCTTCGAGGGCGGCATCCTCGAGGACCCGTGGGCCGAGCCGCCGCCCAAGATGTTCCTGCTGACCAATTCGCCGGAATCCGCCCCTGACGTGCCGATCTACGTCGAAATCGAGTACGAGGCGGGCAACCCGGTGGCGGTGGACGGCCAGAAGCTCGGGCCGGTCGCCCTGCTCGAGGCGCTCAACCGCCTCGGCGGCGAGCACGGCATCGGCCGGGTGGACCTCGTCGAGAACCGCTACGTCGGCATGAAGTCGCGCGGCGTCTACGAGACGCCGGGCGGCACCATCCTGCATGCCGCGCATCGCGCCCTCGAGTCGCTCACCCTCGACCGCGAGGTGCTGCACCTGCGCGATTCCCTCGTGCCGCGCTACGCCGAGATGATCTACTACGGCTTCTGGTTCGCTCCCGAGCGCCTGGCCCTGCAGGGCCTCATGGATCAGGTCCAGAGGGACGTCACGGGCACGGTGAGGCTCAAGCTCTACAAGGGCACGCTCACCGTCGCCGGGCGCCGGTCGCCCCGGTCGCTCTACCGCACCGACTTCGTCACCTTCGAGTCCGACCGCGTGTACCGCCAGCAGGACGCCGAAGGCTTCATCAACCTCAACGCGCTCCGCCTCAAGATTCGCTCCCTGCGCGACCGCAGCCGGTAGAGGCCGCCTCGGCCATGCGCGTGCACGTGGCGCTCACACCGGGAGAGTTCCCCGAGCTCGCTCTCGAAGGCCGGGCAGCCCTCGTCGTGGACGTGCTCCGTGCCACGAGCATGGTCATAGCCGCCTGCGATTCGGGCTGCGCCCGCGTCATCCCGGTGGCCGGCGCCGAGGAGGCGCGCGAGCGGGCCACGATGCTGGCTCCCGAGGCCGTCCTCCTCGCCGGCGAGCGTGGGGGAGAGCACATCGAGGGCTTTGATCTGGGCAATTCTCCGCTCGATTGCACTCCGAAGCGAGTGGGCGGGCGGAGCATCCTGTTGACCACCACCAACGGCACCGCCGCCATGCTCAAGGCCTCGCAGGCCGCATCGGCGGCCATCGCCGCACTGACGAATGTCGCGGCTGCGGCACGCTGGGCTGTGTCTCAGGGAAGAGACCTGACCGTGCTCTGCGCGGGTGAGAAGGGAGGGTTTTCCCTCGAGGATGCGGTGTGCGCCGGCCTCGTGGCCGACCGGATCGGACGGACGGCCGGGGCGAGGCTGAGCGACGCCGCGCAAGCGGCGCGCGCCCTCGGGGTTCTCTACGGTACGCGCCTCGGCAGGCTGCGGCACGATTCAGGCTGGGCGCGGCATCTCGACGCACGGAGGCGCGGGGCCGACCTCGACTGCTGTCTCAGGCTCGACGTATCGGCCCTCGTCCCGGTTCTGGCGGGCGGAGTCATTACCCCCGGACCCGACGCCTTGACTTGGCCTGCCGCGGAGGCCGATACTCGGTCGGGCCCCGTGGGCCCAGGTGCGAATCGATGAACCTTCCCATCGCGCTGACTCTGTTCAGGATCGTCGTGGTCCCCCTCATCATCGTCTTCGTGATCTCCTCCGACCGCGTCAGGGTGCTCATCGCCGCCGTGATCTTCGTCGCGGCCTCGCTCACCGACTGGCTCGACGGTCGCCTCGCGCGCCGCCGGAATCAGGTGACGCAGTTCGGGACCCTGCTCGACCCGGTGGCGGACAAGCTGCTCGTGGCGGCCGCCCTTGTCGCGCTGGTCCAGGTGGATATGATCGGGGCCTGGGTGGCCATGGTCATCATCGGCCGCGAGCTGGCGGTGACGGGACTCCGCGGCGTCGCGCTCTCCATGGGCGTGGTGGTGCCCGCCTCCTCGCTCGGCAAGCTCAAGACCGTCTCCCAGTACGTCGCCGTCACGATCCTCATCCTCGAGCGCGGGGTGCCGCGCGAGTACGTGCCCTTCCATCTCGTCTCGGTGGGAGTCTTGTGGGTGGCCGTCGGGCTGACGGTAGTGTCCGGCGCCGACTACTTCTACCGGTTCCTCCTCAAAGCGGGGCCGCGGGCGATCATCAAGGACCAGGAACGCTGGCCGTGAGGGCGCTGGGCCTCGTCGTCGTCTACCTCATCGGCGCCATTCCGGTGGGGTTCCTGGTCGCCCGCGCCGCGGGGGGCATCGATATCCGGGGCAAGGGGAGCGGCACTATCGGCGCCACCAACGTGCTCCGGACTCTCGGCCCCGTCCCCGCCATGCTGACATTGCTCGGCGACGTCGCGAAGGGGTATGTCGCGGTCCGGGCGGCGGAGGTGATCGGGCCGGAGCCCGTGTGGGGAGCCCTCGGCGCGCTGCTCGCCATCGTGGGCAACTGCTGGCCGGTATTCCTCGGCTTCAAGGGAGGCAAGGGGGTCGCGACGGGGCTGGGCGCCTTTCTCGCCCTGACCCCCGGCGCCATCGTGCCGGCGGCGATCGTCTGGACGATCCTCGCGGCGGCCTTCCGCTACGTCTCGCTCGCCTCCATCCTGGCTAGCGTGAGCCTGCCCATCGGCGCGTGGATCCTCGGCTATTCGCCCATGTACACGGGGGCGGCGGCCTGCGCCGCCGCATTGATCGCATGGCGTCACCACGAGAACGTGAAGCGGCTCCTCTCGGGCACGGAGCGCCGGCTCGGCAGGCGGGCGTCGGCTGCGTGACATCTTCCGGATGACATCTCCAGCATGACGTCGAGCGTCGGCGCGGCGGCGATTATCGGCGCCGGCAGCTGGGGCACCGCGCTGGCCGTCCAATTCGGCCGGAGCGGCGTGGCGGTGCGGCTCTGGGCTCGCGATCCGGCGCTGGCGCGCGCCATCGCGGGCGCCCGCGAAAACCGGCGCTATCTCCCCAACGTGGCTCTTCCCGCGGGCGTTCTCGCCACCGCCGACCACGCCGAGGCGCTCGACGGCGCCTCACTCGTGGTGCTCGCGGTTCCATCCCACTTCCTCCGGGGCGTCCTGCAGCCGCTGGCGGCCGCGGTCCCGCCCGGGTCGGTGCTGCTCTCGGCGACCAAGGGTCTCGAGCCTTCGAGCGCGCTGCGCATGTCCGAGCTGCTCTCGCAGGTCGTGCCCGGGCGCCCGGTCGCGGTGCTCTCGGGCCCCTCGTTCGCCCGCGAGGTGGCGGCGGGTTTGCCCACCGCCCTCGTCGTGGCCTCGACGGATGCCGCAATGGCGCGGACCCTCCAGGAGAGGTTGAGCGCTCCCGCCTTCCGGCTCTACACGAATCGCGACCTCGTCGGGGTCGAGATCGGCGGCGCGCTGAAAAACGTGATGGCGATCGCCACCGGCTTGTCCGACGGGCTCGGGCTCGGCGAAAACGCGCGCGCGGCCCTCATCACCCGCGGCCTGGCCGAGACGGGCCGCCTCGCGCTGCGCCTCGGAGGGGAGCCCGCCACGCTCGCGGGTCTGGCCGGGCTGGGCGATCTCGTCCTGACCTGCACGGGCTCGCAGAGCCGCAATCATCTGCTCGGGTTGGCCATCGCAAAAGGCCTGAGCCTGGCCCAGGCCGAAGGTTCCACGCCCATGGTGGCCGAGGGCGTGCGCACCGTCGCCTCCGCCCGGATGCTGGCGGCCCGCGTCGGGGTCGGCCTGCCGATTTGCGACGAGGTCTCCGCGGTGCTCTTCGAGGCCAAGCCCGTGAGGGAGGCGCTGGCCTCGCTTCTGGCCCGTGAGCCGCGCCCCGAGGAGGAGCACGCGGCCCGTGCCTGAGCTGAGGCGCGATCCCGTCGTCGGTCGCTGGGTGATCATTTCGACCGAGCGATCCAGGCGGCCGTCCGACTTCGCCTCGGCGCCGGTCCTGCCGCGGAACTCCGGCCCCTGCACCTTCTGCCCCGGACAGGAGTCGCGCACGCCGGGGGAAGTACTCGCGGTCCGCATTCCCGGGAGCGCGCCCAATGGGCCCGGCTGGGATCTCCGCGTGGTGCCCAACAAGTTCCCCGCCCTCAGGATAGAGGGAGAGCTCGAGCCCGCCGGAGAGGGTGTCTACGACCGGATGAACGGCATCGGGGCCCACGAGGTCATCATTGAAACTCCCGACCACGGCGCCTCGCTGGCGAGCCTGCCGGAAACCCAGGTCGTCGCCGTCCTCGAGGCATGGCGCCAGCGCATGCTCGACCTGCAGAAGGATGCCCGCTTCGAGTACGTCAGCGTCTTCAAGAACCACGGCGAGGCGGCCGGGGCCTCGCTCGAGCACCCGCACTCCCAGCTCATCGCCACGCCCATCGTGCCCATGATGGTGGAGCAGGAGCTGGAAGGGGCGCTCCGCCACTTCCGTATGAGGAAGCGCTGCATCTGGTGCGACATCATTCGCCAGGAGATGCAGGGCAGGGCCCGCGGCCTGGGCCGGCTCATACTGGGTGAGGGCGGTTTCGTGGCGCTCTGCCCCTATGCCCCGCGTTTCCCCTTTGAAACCTGGATACTGCCCGAAGGCCATCGTTCGAGCTACGAGGACGCCCTGGGCACGGACCGCAGGGCCCTGGCGCGGGTCCTGGGCGAGGTGCTGAGGCGAATGAATCAGGTGCTGGGCGCCCCTGCCTGGAACCTGAGCCTGCATTCGGCTCCGCTCAAGACTCCGACCCTCGATCACTTCCACTGGCACCTCGAAATCATCCCGAAATTGACCCAGGTCGCCGGATTCGAGTGGGGTACGGGCTTCTTCATCAATCCAACCCCGCCGGAGGAGGCCGCCAGGTATCTCCGGGCCGGGGTGCCGACGGCGACCTAAGTTGACACTTCCCTCAGGCGTTTGTTACACTGCGTCAGACTCGTGAAACAGATGGGTTTTTGCGGGAATAGCTCAGTGGTAGAGCACAACCTTGCCAAGGTTGGGGTCGCGGGTTCGAATCCCGTTTCCCGCTCCATATGTTCGAAGTGGGGGCCGGATGGCGGACCGGACCCCCTTGAGTTATGTGGCGGCGTAGCCAAGTGGCTAAGGCGGAGGTCTGCAAAACCTCTATTCAGCGGTTCGAATCCGCTCGCCGCCTCCATTACAGGCCGGCGGGTGCGGCAGGCGCCGGGGTGGCGGAACTGGGAGACGCAGCGGACTTAAAATCCGCTGGCCCCTTGGGGCCGTGGGGGTTCGATTCCCTCCCTCGGCACCAGCAGCGCGATGAACCTCAGCGCGAGCACCGCTTCATCGAGTGCTCGGGATGATGGAGGAGACGAAGGTGGAGACCCTCAAGGTGGCGCGCAAGACGTTCACGATGTTGAGCGAGCACAAGACCCAGATCCTCGACATCACCAAGACGATCCGCGACGTCATGCTGAGCGCCGACATCAAGGAAGGCATCCTCCTCGTCAACTCGCTGCACACGACCTGCGCGCTCTTCGTCAACGAGTTCCAGGGCGCCCTCGTCGAGGACCTCAAGGCCATGATCGAGACGCTGGTGGCCGAGAACGACGGTTACCGCCACGACGACCCCCGCTATTCGGATTGCGAGCGGGGCAACGCGCACTCGCACCTCCGGGCCGCGCTGCTGGGGCGGAGCATCGCCGTCGGCATCAGCGGTGGGGAGCTGTCGCTGGGCCGCTTCCAGTCGATCCTCTTCGCCGAGCTCGACGGGCCGAGGCCGCGCAGCATCGACGTCCAGATCATGGGCGTCTAGCGAGGCCACGCCAGCGAGGCGAGCTCCAGCCCCCTTTCTTCACCGCTCCGGCCGCCTGAGCCCCCGACTCCCCATGGTAGACTCGCTGTATGTCCTGGAAACTCAAAAAGAAAGCCCAAGCCCTCGTCGCCGGTGAAGAGGGTGCGGCCCGCAAGGATTGGGGCGGCCGCGTCTCGGTCGCGCTGGTCTATCCCAATACCTACGCGGTGGGCATGTCCAACCTGGGGTTTCAGACCATCTACGAGCATCTGAACGCCCTCCCCGACGCCGTCTGCGAGCGCGTGTTTTTCCCGGATCCCGAGGATTCCGAGGAGTACGCGCGCACCGGGACCGAGCCGTTCTCTCTGGAGTCGCTGCGCCCGCTCCGCGACTTCGACGTGGTCGGATTCTCCGTCACCTACGAGGGGGACTACATCAACGTGCTGCGTCTCCTCCGCATGGCGGGGATTCCCGTCCGGGCGGCGGAACGCGGGCCGGGTGACCCCCTGGTGCTCATGGGCGGCGTCTGCGCGTTCTCGAACCCGGAGCCCGTGTCGCCCTTCATGGATGCCATCGCAGTCGGCGAGGGGGAAGAGCTGGTCGCGGAGATCGTTGAGGTGTATCGGTCCTGCCGCGCCGAAGGGCAGGAGGATCTGCGGGAGCGGGTGATAGACCGGCTCAAGCCGCTTCGGGGCATCTACGTGCCGGCAGCCTATGACGTGCGCTATGCCGCGGACGGGACCATCGGCATGGTCACGCCGCGGGAGGCTCTGGTCCCCACGCTGGTCGTCAAGAGGCGGCTGGGTGACGTCAACCGTTTCGAGACCCGCTCGGTGCTCAAGACCCCGAAGGCGGAATACGGCCACATGGCACTCCTCGAGGTGGGCAAGGGGTGCGGGAGAGGCTGCCGTTTCTGCCTGGAAGGCCAGGTGTACCGCCCCGTGCGCCACCGGAGCCTCGAGTCGCTGCGCGAGTCCGTCGCGCAGATCGCGAAAGAGTCCAAGCGCGTGGGGCTCGTGGGCGCCTGCGTGTCGGACTACCCGTGGATAGGCGACCTGATGAAGATGCTCGAGGAGTACGGCGTGGAGGTCTCGATCTCCTCGCTGCGGGCCGACAGCTTGACGGAAGACCTGGTGGCCGCGCTCCACCGCGGCGGCCACCGGACACTGACGATGGCGCCCGAGGCCGGCACGGAGAGACTACGTCGAGTCATCCGTAAAGTCATCACGGACGAGCAGCTTTACGCCGCCTGCGACCTCCTGCGCAAGTACGGCATCCCCAACCTCAAGTGCTACTTCATGATCGGCCAGCCGACGGAGACGATGGAAGACGTGGAAGCCATCCCCGACCTGGCGCGTCGCATGCTCGAGCGGCTGCGCGTGCCGGGACCCGACGGCCACCCCTTCGGCAAGCTGACGCTGTCGGTGTCCTCCTTCGTGCCCAAGCCGTGGACCCCTTTCCAGTGGGCGCCGTTCGACGAGCCGCGCGACCTCGAAGCCAAGCTCGAAGCGATCAAGAGCGGCGCGCGTCGACTCCAGGTACGAGTGGTGCACGAGAACCCCCGCGAGGCCGGCCTCCAGGCATTGCTGGCGCGCGGCGACCGGCGGGTCGCCGACTTTCTCGAGATCGCCGCGCGCCTCGACGGTGACTGGCGCCAGGCGCTTCGCGAGTGGGGGAAGGATCCCTCGTTCTACACCCGGCGCGAGCGAACCCCGGACGAGATCATGCCGTGGGATCACTTCGACGTCGGCGTCAAGAAGGCCGGCCTCCTTCGTGAGTGGCAGCGGGCCGGGCTGGGGGAAGCGGTGACCGCATGAGCCGCCGCGTCCTCGTGGGAGAGGTCGCCGACATCGGGGCGGGGGAGGGCAGGGTGGTAGAGGCCGAAGGCAGGACGCTCGCCCTGTTCAACGTGGATGGCGCCTTCTACGCACTCGACAATTCATGCGCCCACCGCGGCGGGCCTCTCGGCGAGGGAGATCTCGATGGCACGGTGGTCGTGTGCCCGTGGCATGCTTGGCGCTGGGACGTGAAGACGGGCGCCAACGTGAACAATCCGGCCGTGAAAATGGCCTGTTTCCCCGTATCGGTGGACGGCGGCCGCGTCTTCGTGGAGCTGCCATGATCCGCGACACGTTTGCGCGACCGCTCCGCAACCTCCGCCTCTCGGTCACCGACCGCTGCAACCTCCGCTGTGCCTACTGCATGCCGGAAGAGGAGTACGCCTGGCTGCCCCGCGCCGACATCCTGACCTTCGAGGAGATCGCCCGGCTGGTGGACGTCTTCGCCGCACTGGGCGTGGACAAGGTCCGGCTCACCGGGGGCGAGCCTCTGCTTCGCAAGGACCTGCCGCGCCTCGTTGGGATGATCGCGCGTGACCCCCGCATCCGTGACCTCGCGATCACCACCAACGGCATTCTGCTCGGCCAGGAGGCTCAGGCGCTGAGAGATGCGGGCATCCATCGGGTCACCGTGAGCCTCGACACGCTCAAGCCCGATCGCTTTCTGGCGCTGACGCGGCGCGAGGCGCACCCGCAGGTTCTCGAAGGGATCGCGTGCGTGAGCCGCATGGGCTGGCCCGGACTCAAGCTCGACACCGTGGTGATGCGCGGCATCAACGACGACGAGATCGTGGACTTGCTGGAGTTCGCGCGCCGGATGGGCGCGGAGATCCGCTTCATCGAGTACATGGACGTGGGCGGGGCGACACAGTGGTCGATGAACCAGGTCGTGTCCCGGGCGGAGATTCTCGAGCATCTGGGGACGCGCTACGGCCCGGTCGAGCCTATCGTCGAGGAGTCGTCGGCGCCGGCGGACCGCTTCCGCCTGCCGGACGGCTTGACCTTCGGGATCATCTCTTCCACCACGGCCCCTTTCTGCAGCGCGTGCGACAGGAGCCGGCTCACTGCCGACGGACAGTGGCTTCTCTGCCTCTACGCCACGACAGGAATGGACCTCAGAAAACCCTTGAGGGGCGGGGCATCAAGTACCGAGCTTGCAGATCTTATCCGATCGGCCTGGCAGCTGCGGCGGGACCGTGGCGCCGAGGAGCGCCTGGCGGTCAAGGACAGACGGCCGCTGGTCCAGATCGGCGAGCTCAAGGCCAAGCCCCATCTCGAGATGCATACGCGCGGGGGTTAGGGGGCGGCGGTGAGCCTTCCGACGCACGGCAAGCCTGACGACGTGGCATCCGACAAGGTGACGCCCGACGAAGTGACAGTGGACGTCGCCGAGCGCGGCGCCAATGGTCAGAGGTCGAGCCGGCGCCTGTTCATGCAGCTTCAGGCCTTCGGCGGCTGCGGCGATGCCAAGGCGCTCGCCGCCGCGCTCGAGCGAAGCCAGATCGACGCGGTGCTCTACGCCGATCTTCATGATTCCCGCGGGGTCGGGGTGCTGAGCTTCGCCGAGGACCCGGCCTTCTTCGTCACGCGGCTGCGCGAGGTCCTGGGCGCCGAGCCCTTCGTCGGCCTCGCCCGCAAGCCCGAGCTGACCATGTTCGGCAGGAGTTACTCGAGCGGCTTCGAGTCGGACCTCGAGGACTGGCTGCTCCGCCGCCCGCGCCGCACCGTGCTCAATCCCGCCTGGCCCTGGGCGCTGTGGTATCCCCTGCGTCGGACGGGGGCCTTCGCGAAGCTGTCGGCCCAGGAGCAGGGGGCCATCCTGCGCGAGCACGGCACCACCGGCCGCGCCTACGGCGATGCCGACCTGGCCCACGACATCAGACTGGCCTGCCACGGCCTCGACACCCGGGACAACGACTTCCTCATCGGCCTCTGCGGCAAGGAGCTCCAGCCCCTCTCACACCTCGTCCAGGCCATGCGCAAGACCGCCCAGACCTCCGAGTACATGGCGAGCCTCGGCCCCTTCTTCGTGGGCCACGTCCTTTGGCAAAGCCCGCCCCGATGACGCCGCGTCGGTTTCGCCGGGGCGTGCTCGTCCCGGTGGCCCTGGCCCTGCTCGCCGGATGCGCCTCGGTGCCGTCGAGACCGATCACGGACATCCGGGACATAGAGGGCAAATGGCAGGGCACCATCAGCGTCGGCCTCGGGCCGCCGCAGCTCTACTACCTGACGGTTAATCCCGACGCCACGATCGTCACGACGTGGGGCCCGAACTGGCAGTGGGGCACGGTCACGCTCAGCGGGGGCCAGGCGCGCTTCGAGCTGTCGCACCTCACGAGCGGGACTCTCCAGTACTTCGACGGGCCGGACGGCCGTGCCATCACGATGAATCCCGACTTCGGCGGCTGGTACGTCTACGTGACCCCGCTCGAGTAGCGCTCGGGAGCTCCGAATGACAACATCCAGCGTGATCGCTCGCGCCACGCTGATCCTGTTCGCCGCCGCCCTCCTCCTCGGTGCCTCCAGCGTGACGGGCAAGCCGATCACCGACATCCGTATGATCGAGGGCAAGTGGCGGGGCCAGATCAGCTTCAGCGGCGGGCCGTACGAGATCTACTATCTGACGATCAATCCCGACGGCACCATCGTCGCGGCCTGGGGCGTCAACACGCGCTGGGGCAAGGTGACGCTCAGCGGCGGCAAGGCGCGCTTCAGCTTTCCCACCGAGAGCGGCGTGCTGTACTACTACGAAGAGAAAGACGGGCGGGTCATCACGATGAAGCCGAACTTCGGCGGGTGGGACGTGCAGGTCCGGCCTCTCAAGTAGAGCGGCCGGACGACCCCCGCCACGCCGCCACGTTGTCGTCGATCTGGCGGGAATGGATCTCGAGATGCTCCGCGTAGATCTTGAGCCAGTCCTCGGCTGAGTAGGTTCCCGACTCCGTATGGCGCCCGACACGCTGCCAGGCATCCTCGGGCAGGCGCCGGAGCAGGGCGACGGTGTTCGCGCGTACGGCCTCCACCACGGCGAGTGCGGGCTCCAGCGGATGGTTGTGGTAGTCGAAGCGACGGGCCCACGCCGCCTCGTCGTAGCCGAGGATGACCGGGTCCGGTTCCGCGGCGAGGTAACGGATGCGGGCGGTGGCGTTGGTTTCGGAATCCGCGCAGTGGACGACCACCTCGTGGGCCGACCATTCGCCGGCCCTCGGCCGCCACTGGAGCGCTCCCGCCGGCACCTTCGCGAGCGCCGCCTTCAGCCGTGACGGACCATCGGCGTAGCGATCGATGAGCGCCTCCCGCTCTGCGCGGTCGAGCGCCATCTAGGGGAGCGGGGCGGGCAGGTCGGAGTTGCCCATCAGGTAGAGGTCGACGCCGCGGGCCGCGCTGCGCCCCTCGGCGATGGCCCACACGATGAGGGACTGGCCGCGCTGGATGTCGCCGGCGGCGAAGACGCCGGGCACGTTGGTCATCCAGTTCCGGTCCCGCCAGACGTTTCCGCGGTCGGTGAGCCTGACCCCGAGGTCGCTCAGCAGTCCCTCGCGCCTCGGTCCCAGGAAGCCCATGGCCAGGAGGACGAGGTCGGCTTCCATGGCGTACTCGGTGCCCGGGACGTTCTTGAAGGTCATGCGGCCACCCTCCGTGACCATCTCGACCCGGGCGGCGTGGAGCGTCGTCAGGCGGCCGTCCGCCCCGGAGAAGTGGGTGGTGTTCACGGAGTATTCGCGCGCGCCGCCCTCTTCGTGGGCCGAGGACACGCGAAAGATATTCGGCCAGAGCGGCCACGGGTTGCTCCCGGCGTCGCGCTCGTCGGGCGGCCGCGGCAGTATCTCGAACTGCGTCACCGAGCGCGCGCCCTGGCGGTGGACGGTGCCGAGACAATCGGCGCCGGTGTCGCCGCCGCCGATGATGACGACGTGCTTGCCCTTGGCCGTGATGAAGTCCCGGTCCGGGACGGTGTCGCCCTCGGAGCGCCGATTCTGGAGCGTGAGATAGTCCATCGCGAAGTGGATGCCCGAGAGCTCGCGCCCGGGTATCTGGAGGTCGCGCGGCCACTCCGCGCCCCCCGCGAGGACGACGGCGTCGAACTCCGCGCGAAGGGTCTCGACGGGCAGGGTGGCGCCCACGTGGACGCTCGTCTTGAAGACGATCCCGGCGGCCTCCATGAGTCGCAAGCGGCGGTCGAGGAAGCGCTTCTCCATCTTGAACTCCGGGATGCCGTAGCGCAGGAGCCCGCCGATCCGGTCGGCCTTCTCGAAGACGGTGACGGCGTGGCCGGCGCGACTCAGCTGCTCGGCGGCGGCGAGGCCGGCGGGGCCCGATCCGACGACCGCGACCTTCTTGCCCGTGCGTACGGTGGGGTCGTCCGGGACGACCCAGCCCTCGTCGAAGGCGTGCTCGATGATGCCGACCTCGACCTGCTTGATGGTGACCGGGTCGTCGTTGATGCCGAGGACGCAGGAGCCCTCGCACGGGGCGGGGCAGAGGCGGCCCGTGAACTCCGGGAAGTTGTTGGTGGCGTGCAGGCGGTCGATGGCTTCGCGCCAGCGGTCCCGGTAGACGAGATCGTTCCAGTCGGGGATCAGGTTGCCGAGCGGGCAGCCCTGGTGGCAGAAGGGGATGCCGCAGTCCATGCAGCGCGCGCCCTGCTTCTTGAGCTTGTCCGCCTCGAACGGCAGGTAGACCTCCTGCCAGTCATGGACGCGCTCGCCGACGGGGCGCCGCTTCGGCGTCTCGCGCTTGATCTCGAGGAATCCGGTGATCTTGCCCAAGACCCGGCCTAGTTGTGGGCGGAGGCCATCACGGCCTCGTCGACGGACATGCCGGACTCCTCGGCTTTCTTGATGGCCTGGAGCACGCGCTTGTAGTCGCGCGGCATGATCTTGACGAACACCTGCTGCGTCGCCTCCCAGTTGACGAGGAGGCGCGCGGCCACCGGGCTCTGGGTGTGGCGGATGTGGCGCGAGAGGAGATCCTTGACGAGCTCGACGTCCTCGACGTCGACCAGCGGCTCGAGATCCACCATGCCCAGGTTGCACCGGCGCTTGAAGTCGCCCGCCTCGTCGAGGACGTAGGCGATGCCGCCCGACATGCCGGCGGCGAAATTGCGCCCGGTGCGGCCGATGACCACCACCCGGCCGCCCGTCATGTACTCGCAGCCGTGGTCCCCGGCGCCTTCCACCACCGCGAGCGCGCCGCTGTTCCTGACGCCGAACCGCTCGCCGGCCACGCCCCGGAAGTAGGCCTCGCCGCTCGTGGCGCCGTAGAGCACCACGTTCCCGATCAGGATGTTGTCTTCGGCGACGAACGTCGACTCGCGGGGCGGATAGACGATGAGCTTGCCACCCGAGAGGCCCTTGCCGAGATAGTCGTTGGCGTCGCCCTCGAGCGTGAGCGTGATGCCGCGCGGCACGAAGGCGCCGAAGCTCTGGCCCGCCGAGCCCGTGAAGTGGATGCGGATGGTGTCGTCCGGCAGCCCGTCCGGTCCGTGCAGTCGCGTCAGCTCCGAGCCGAGGATGGTCCCCACGGTGCGGTTGACGTTCCGGATGGGCAGCCGGATGTCCACCGGCTCGCGGCGCTCGAGCGCTCCGTGGCAGCGCGGCACGAGCGTCGTCGCATCGAGCGACTTCTCGAGACCATGGTCCTGGTCGACCACCTTCCGGACGGCGACCTCCGGCCCGACCTGCGGCCGGTGCAGGACGGAGGACAAGTCGAGGCCGCGGGCCTTCCAGTGATCGACGGCCTTGTGGACATCGAGGAGGTCCGAGCGGCCGATCATCTCGTCCATCGTGCGGACGCCCAGGCTGGCCATGTGCTCCCGGACCTGCTGCGCGATGAAATGGAAGAAGGTCTCCACGAACTCGGGCTTACCGTCGAACTTGGCGCGGAGCTTCGGGTCCTGGGTCGCGATGCCGACCGGGCAGGTGTTGAGGTGGCAGACGCGCATCATGATGCAGCCCATGACCACGAGCGGCGCCGTCGAGAAGCCGTACTCCTCGGCGCCGAGAAGCGCGGCGATGACGACGTCGCGCCCGGTCTTCATCTGCCCGTCGGTCTGCACGATGATCCTGTCCCGGAGCTTGTTCATGACCAGCACCTGCTGGGTCTCGGCGAGCCCGAGCTCCCACGGAATTCCTCCATGCTTGATCGAGGTCAGGGGGGAGGCGCCGGTGCCGCCGTCGTGACCGGAGATGAGCACCACGTCCGAATGGGCCTTCGCGACACCGGCCGCGACCGTGCCGACGCCGACCTCGGCGACCAGCTTGACGCTGATCCGCGCCCGCGGATTCGAGTTCTTGAGGTCGTGGATCAGCTGAGCCAGGTCCTCGATCGAGTAGATGTCGTGGTGGGGCGGCGGGGAGATGAGCCCGACGCCCGGCATCGAATGCCGGACCTTGGCGATCCAGGGGTAGACCTTGTGGCCGGGCAGCTGGCCGCCCTCTCCGGGCTTGGCGCCCTGGGCCATCTTGATCTGGAGCTCGTCCGCGTTGGTCAGGTACCAGCTCGTGACGCCGAAGCGCCCCGAGGCGACCTGCTTGACCGCGCTGCGCCGCCAGTCGCCGTTCGGATCCCGCGTGTAGCGCGCCGGATCCTCGCCACCTTCGCCGGTGTTGGAGCGGCCGCCCATGCGGTTCATGGCGATGGCCAGCGTCTCGTGAGCCTCGAGGCTGATCGAGCCGTAGGACATGGCGCCGGTGGCGAAGCGCTTCAGGATGGCCTCGACGGGCTCGACCTCGTCGATCGGGACAGGATCGGACGCGGGCTTGAAGGTGAAGAGCCCCCTGAGGGTCGCCAGGTGCTCGTTCTGCCGGTTGACGAGGTCCGTGTATTCCTTGAAGATCGCGTACTGTTTCGAGCGGGTGGCGTGCTGGAGCTTGAACACGGTGTCGGGGTTGAAGAGGTGGTACTCGCCGTCCCGCCGCCACTGGTACTCGCCGCCCCAGTCGAGCTCGGGCTCGCCTACCGGGCGCAGGGGGAAGGCGCGATGGTGGCGCGCCAGCGCCTCCGCGGCGATGACGTCGAGGCCGATCCCGCCGATCCTCGAGGCGGTCCAGGTGAAGTAGCGGTCCACGAAATCCTTCGCGAGGCCGATGGCCTCGAAGATCTGGGCCGCCCGGTACGACTGGATGGTCGAGATGCCCATCTTCGAGATGACCTTGAGCACGCCCTTGTTGAGCGCCTTGATGTAGTTCTTGACCGCGGTCGTATGGTCGAGCGCCGGCAGCATGGCCTGGCGGATCATGTCGTCGAGCGTTTCGAAGGCGAGGTACGGGTTGATGGCGCCGGCGCCGTATCCGAGGAGCAGCGCCATGTGGTGGACCTCGCGCGGCTCTCCCGTCTCGATAACGAGGCCGACCTTGACGCGCTGACCCTCACGGATCAGGTGGTGATGGACGCCCGCCGTGGCGAGGAGCGCCGGGATGGGCGCGTGTTCGCGGTCCACGCCGCGGTCGGACAGGATCAGATAGCTGAAGCCTTCGGCCACGGCCAGGCTTGCCCGGCGGCAGAGCTCGTCCATGGCGCGCGCCAGGCCCTTCGCGCCGTCGGCCACGGGGAAGAGCATGGGCACCGTCGTGGCCTTGAACCCGGGCAGGTCCACGTGGCGGATCCTCGCCAGCTCCACGTTGTCGAGGATGGGGGTCTTGAGCTTGATCTGCCGGCAGGCCTCGGGCGTGGGCTCGAGGAGATTGCCTTCGGGTCCGATGCTGGTCGCGATCTGCGTCACCAGCTCCTCGCGGATGCCGTCGAGCGGCGGGTTCGTCACCTGGGCGAAGAGCTGCTTGAAGTAGTCGTAGAGGAGCCGCGGCCTGTCCGAGAGCACCGCGAGCGAAGTATCGGTGCCCATGGAGCCGATGGGCTCCTCGCCCGCCGTCGCCATCGGCGCCAGGAGGAGGCGCAGGTCCTCGTGCGTGTAGCCGAAGGCCTGCTGGCGCTGGAGGACGGTGTCGTGATCGGGCTCGGGCAGCTCCGGCGGCTCGGGCAGGGTCTCGAGGGGCTTGAGGTGCGTGGCCAGCCACTCGCCGTACGGGTACCGGGTGGCAAAGGCGTGCTTGAGCTCGCCGTCGTCGATGATGCGTCCCTGCGCCGTGTCCACGAGGAAGATCCGGCCGGGATGGAGACGCTCCTTGATCAGCACGCGCTCGGGCGGGATGTCGAGCACGCCCACCTCGGAGGCCATGACCACCAGCCCGTCCTTGGTGATGTAGTACCGCGAAGGGCGGAGCCCGTTCCGGTCGAGCACCGCGCCGATGACGGTGCCGTCGGTGAAGGCGATCGAGGCGGGGCCGTCCCACGGCTCCATGAGACAGCCGTGGTATTCGTAGAAGTCCTTGCGCTCGGTGGACATGGACTCGTGCCCGCTCCAGGCCTCGGGGATCATCATCAGAACCGCCAGCGGGAGCGGGCGTCCCGCCATCACCAGGAGCTCCAGCACGTTGTCGAAGACGGCCGTGTCGCTGCCGCCCTCGACGACGATGGGGAGGATCTTCTTGAGGTCGTCGCCGAGCACGCCCGAGCGGCAGAGCGCTTCTCGCGCGTGCATCCAGTTGATGTTGCCGCGCAGCGTGTTGATCTCGCCGTTGTGCGCGATGTACCGGTACGGATGCGCGAGGGGCCAGGAGGGGAAGGTATTGGTGGAAAAGCGCTGGTGGACGAGGGCAAGCGCGGACTCGACCAGCGGGTCCACGATGTCCGGAAACATGGTCTCGATCTGATCGGCGGAGAGCATGCCCTTGTAGATGAGCGTGTTGGCGGACAGGCTCGGCAGGTAGAAGTCGCCGCGGCCCGGAATGTCGGAGCGCCGTATCGCGTGCTCGACCCGCTTGCGGACGACGTAGAGCTTGCGCTCGAAGGCCTGCGCGTCGGAGATGCCGGCGCCCCTGCCGATGAACACCTGTTCGATGGCGGGCTCGGCGGCGCGCGCGCTCGGCCCCACCGGAGAGTCGTCGGTCGGTACCCGGCGCCACCCGAGCAGGGTTTGGCCCTCCTCGCGGACGATGGCGTCCAGCATCGCGCGGCATCGGGCGGCCTGCTCCGGGTTGCGGGGCAGGAAGACGAGCCCGGCGCCGTAGTGCCTGGGCGAGGGCAGGCTGATGCCGAGCGCGGCGCACTCGCGCGAGAGAAAAGCGTGCGGCATCTGGATGAGGATGCCGGCGCCGTCGCCCGTATTGACCTCGCAGCCGCAGGCCCCGCGGTGCAGCAGGTTCTTGAGCACCTGGAGGGCCTGGCTGACGATGGCGTGGGACTTCCTGCCCTTGATGTCCACGACGAAGCCGACGCCACAGGCGTCGTGCTCATGGGCGGGATCGTAGAGACCCTGAGCCTCGGGCATCCCAACCGGCAACGTCGCTGACCTGCCGTCGTCCATCGAGCCCGGCTCCTTCGGCATCGCCATTCCTCTTCCGCCCTCCACGTCTTTGTGAATTGCCGGAACAACCCTGATTTGAGCAGTGACACTACACCACGCATAAGCATTAGCCAAGCCCAAAATGTAAAAAACATAGCATTAGCAGTGCTAATAGGCTAGCCTTGGCCCATGAACCTGGACACGCTCAAGCTGTATTGCGACGTCGTGCGGCTGCGGAGCTTTTCGCGCGCGGCGACCGCCAACGGCGTGACGCAGTCGGCCGCCAGCCAGTCGATCCAGCAGCTCGAGGGCGATCTGGACGTGCCGCTCCTGGACCGCTCGCGCAGGCCGCTGGTGGCCACGGAAGCGGGCCGGGTCTTCTTCGACGCCTGCCGCGATCTCCTCGAAGGCTTCGAGAAAGCGCGGGCCGGGCTGCTCGCGTCCGCGGAGCGTGTGGAGGGGACGGTGCGTGTCGCGGCGATCTACTCGGTGGGGCTGCACGACATGAGCCGCCACATGCAGCCATTCATGTCGGCGCATCCCCACGCGCGCGTGCTGCTCGAGTGCCTGCACCCGCACAAGGTGGTGGAGGCGGTCCTCAACGACGAGGCCGACGTGGGCGTGCTGTCCTATCCCGCCGCCTCGCGAACGCTGAGCGTCCTGCCGCTCCGCTCGGAGCCCATGGTGCTCGTCACGCACCCGAGCCACCGTCTCGCCAGGCGGAGGCACGTGGAGGCCGCCGATCTCGCGGGCGAGAAGTTCGTCGCCTTCGACCGTGACCTGGCGGTGCGCAAGGCGATCGACCGCGCGCTCAAGCAGCACGGGGTCAAGGTGGACGTGGTCATGGAATTCGACAACGTCGAGACCATCAAGCAGGCCATCGGCATCGCGGCCGGCGTGAGCATCCTGCCGCGGCCCACGGTCGTGATGGAGTCGGGCATGCGGACGCTCGCCACGGTGCCGCTGGCGCTGTCCGGCCTCGCCAGGCCCATCGGGCTCATTTACCGTAGGGGCAAGCGCCTCACTCCCGCCGTCTCACGCTTCATCGAAACCCTCCGTAAGGCCGACGAACCGGCGGAGTAGACGGGACTTAGATCTCGCGGTATCCCGAGGGTGCTGAGGGCAGGGGGGTGCCCTCGTCCGCTCAGACCTCCTCGCCTCGCGCGCCACCTCGCTCGGACGCCTCCGCCTGCCCCCCCATCCCCCCCGAGGCGGGGGGTGCGCTCGCCGCCCTGCTTCGCAGAGGCGGCTCGCGCGGCGGAGGCGTCCTGCGCTTCGGGGCGCGCTACGGCTCGTCGGATTCGCTCCCGAGGGCACCCCCGCCGCCGTCAGCACTTGGCCAATGACCTCGTGGTCACAGGACCGAGGACTTCTCGCAACAATCTTTGGCGCGCGGCGCGTGGTACGGTATTGGCCATGGACCAGGTTGAGAAATTCGTGAGTCGGAGCGGTATTCGCGTCTACGGTATGCCGATCGAGACCTTTCCGGGGCACGTGAACAATATTTACCTGATCGTCGACGGCGGGACGTTCACGCTCGTGGACGTGGGCGTCGGCCACGTCGTCATCACCCACGCCCATATCGATCACTTCGGCTGGGTCGGGCACTTCACCCGCGAGACCGGAGCCCGCGTCTGGGTGCACGAGCTGGACGCGCGCGTGCTGAGCCGCTTCGAAGAGCGAATGGTCTTGGCAAGCAAGGACATGGGCGTCTTCCTCGAGCGGGCCGGAGTCGAGCCTCCGCTCAAGGCCGAGCTCGAGACCATGTACCGGTTCTCGAAAGCCTTCTTCAAATCCGTCACCATCGATGGCGTGGTCAAGGACGGCTCGCGCATCGTCAACGACTACCGGGTCCACCACACTCCCGGCCACTGCCCGGGGCAGATCTGCCTCGAGGTGGACGACCTGCTCTTCACCGCCGATCACGTGCTCTCGCGCATCACGCCCCACCAGTCGCCTGCCTCCATCACGCCCTTCTGCGGGCTCGAACTGTATCTCCAGTCGCTCGACAAGGTGAGGCGGCTCGGCGGGATCAGGCTGGCGCTGCCCGGCCACGAGGCGGCCATCGAGGACATGCCGGCGCGGATCGGCGTCATCGCGGCCCACCACGAGCGCCGGCTGGGCCAGGTGCTGGACCTCTGCCGGGATCCGCTGACGCTCGTGGAGGTCTCCAAGCGCCTGTTCGGGCGACGAGAGGGATATACGCGTCTCCTGGCTCTCGAGGAAGCGGGGGCGCACGTCGAGTACCTCTTCCAGCGCGGCGAGCTCGGCATCGCCAACCTCAGCCAAGTGAGCGAGCAAGCCAATCCAGTCATCCAGTACGAGACCCGACGAGGAGCCGCCGCATGACCGCGTCCCTGATCATCGCCGCCAGCGAGGTGGACTCGAACCTCTACTACGCCTGCCGCTTCATGGCGCCGGATCCCTTTGTCTTCCTCGAGGCCGGCGGGCGGAAAATCCTGCTGATGTCCGACCTTGAGGTGGACCGCGCCCGCCAGCAGGCCCGCGTCGACGAAGTGCTGTCGCTGTCCGAGTGGGAGGCCAAGGCCAAGCAGCGCTGGCCCCAGCCGAGACTGACCGACACGCTCAGCCTGCTCCTCGAAGACTACGGCGTGAAGGCCGTCGAGGTGCCCGCCGACTTTCCCCTCGAGGCGGCCGACCGGCTGCGCGAGCGCGGGGTGACCGTGCAGGCGAGGCCGCACCCGTTCTTTCCCGAGCGCGTGATCAAGTCGGCCGAGGAGGTGGCGGCCATCGAGCAGGCGCAGCGCCACACCGAGACCGCGCTGGCCGCCGCCATCGAGGTGCTCAGGGAGAGCGTCATCCGCGGCGACGAGGTGATCCATAAGGGCAGGCCGCTCACCTCGGAGGATCTCAAGAAGGTCGTCAACGTGTCGCTGATGGAGAACGACTGCATCGCCGAACACACCATCATCGCCTGCGGCGAGCAGGGCGTTGACCCGCACAACCAGGG
>WNFO01000453.1_pt1 | contig 35536 bp, 26 predicted proteins | sample 5400251 | NCBI WGS metagenome assembly WNFO01 (sample SAMN13153354, study PRJNA577476) | soil metagenome | isolation source: 100 cm saprolite under Madrone tree | place: USA:California | collected 2016-06-14
GTTTCGCCGACGAGGATGACGTCGGGGTCCTGGCGGAGGAAGGAGCGGAGGGCGGCGGCGAAGGTGCGGCCGATTTCGTCGTTGATCTGGACCTGGTTGACGCCCTTGAGGTTGTACTCCACGGGGTCCTCGGCGGTCATGATGTTGACGTCGGGGGAGTTGACGGTATGGACGGCGGAGTAGAGGGTGGTGGTCTTGCCCGAGCCGGTGGGGCCGGTGATGAGGATCATGCCGTAGGGGGAGCGGATCGCTTTTTCGAAGTGCTCGAGGGCGTCGGGGTCGAAGCCGAGCTTGGTGAGGTCGAGCTGGAGGGAGTCTTTATCGAGCAGGCGCATGACGGTTTTCTCCCCGTAGATGGTGGGGAGGGTGGAGACGCGGAAGTCGATCTCGTGGGTGTTGTAGCGGAGCTTGATGCGGCCGTCCTGGGGGAGGCGGCGTTCGGCGATGTCGAGGTTGGCCATGATTTTGACGCGGGAGATGAGGGCGGGCTCGAGGCGCTTGGGGGGGATCATGATCTCGTGGAGGACGCCGTCCACACGGAAGCGGACGCGGAAGACCTTCTCGTAGGGCTCGAGGTGGATGTCGGAGGCGCCGCGGCGGATGGCGTCGACCAGGATCATGTTGACGAGTCGGACGAGGGGCGGCTGGTCGGCCGACTCCTTGAGCTCGAAGACGTCGATCTTGGTGCTGCCATCGTCGTCGTCCAGGACCTCGATCTGGCCGGCCTCGTCCTCCAGTTCGGTGATGATGTCGGTCAGCACCGGGTTTTGCCGGTGATAGCTGCGCTCGATCGCCTTCTGGACCGCGCTCTGCGACGCCACCACCGGCACGACGCGAAGCGCGGTGAGGAACTCGACGTCGTCGAGGGCGAAGACGTTGGTGGGGTCGGCCATCGCGAGCGTGAGCGTGTTCCCGGTTCGTTTGACGGGGAGCACCTCGTACTTGCTGGCCATCTCCCAGGGCACGAGCGTGAGGACGTCGGGATCGACGTCGAGCTGGGAGAGCGTGATCGAGGGGATGCCGTACTGCTTGGAGAGGAAGCCGACAAGCTGCTCCTCGGTCAGGAGCTTGAGCCGGATCAGCACGGAGCCGAGCTTGTCGCGGGTCCCCCGTTGTTCGGCGAGCGCGCGCTGCAGTTGCTCGCGCGTGATCAGGCCTTCCCCGATGAGCAGATCGCCCAGGCGCCGGCTCAGCGCCGCCCTCGGCGTGTTACCCATAATTGTCAATGTCTTCACGATCTGTGTCCCTTTCGGGAAGTCGAAGCAAGCGTGGTGCCAGGCTGAACCTCCTGAAAAGTCAGCCGTCGGGTTCCGGGCTCCCCGACGGCGGACGGACGACAGGGTGGAAAGCTGACGCGCGGACTGCGACGGCCGTCGCCGCGGGGGCCGCTCAGCTCCGGGACTCGGCCTCGACCGGGACGAGGTCGCGGCCAAGCGCTTCGTCGGGCTCCCCCGCTCACTCACGGCCTCGACCCGAAACCGCGGGAGAGACCCGGGCGCGTCGGGGCGAATATGGCGTCCCAGTTCCCTCGATGTCGAGCGGGTCGCGGCCGGGCACGGTCGCAGTGGCGTCGATCACCGCCCGGAGCCGGCGCGCCTAGCCCGAGACCCCCGCCAGTCGAGGCAGTACCTGACGGGCGAAGAGCTCGAGGGCTCCTGCGTCCTCCAGGTCGAGCATCTGGAGGAGGACGCGTTCCACTCCGACCGCCTCCCAGCGCCGTAGGTCGTCGAGGACCCGGTCCGGCCCGCCCGCCAGAAAGCTCTGGGCCTGCCAGGCAGGCTCGTCGGCCGGCAGCGCCGGAAAGGTCGCCCGGGCCGCGGCGATGCGCCGGGCCACCTCCGCGGTGTCGCGCCCGATCGCCAGCGGCACCATGAGCGAGCGCGCGATGGTCTTCGGGTCCCGGCCGAGCGCGGTGCAGTGCTCGGCCAGCGCCCGGCGCTTCATCGAGTACTCATCGAGGGTCACGCGCGTGACGTTCCACTCGTCGGCGAACTCGGCGACGATCCGGAGCACCCGTTTCTCGCCGCGGCCGCCGACCACGAGCCGGAACCGGCCGCGGGGCGGGCGGGGGTGGCTCTGGGCGGCCTCGAGCGGGAAGTAGGGCTGGGCCAGCGTCACGGGCTGCCCACTCTCCAGCGCCCGGATCACGCGGGCGGCGCACTCCAGACGATCCAGGCGCTCCCTCGTCGACGGAAACGGAAGGCCGAACGTCGCGTGCTCGGGCACGTTCCACCCGGCGCCGATGCCGAGGTCGAGCCGGCCGCCCGAGAGCCCGTCGACGGCGGCCGCCATCTTGGCCAGGATCGCCGGATGGTAGAAGGTCACCGGCGATACCAGCGGGCCGAACCGGATGCGGTGGGTGCGGGTGGCGAGCGCCGTGAGCGACGTCCAGGTCTCGAGCGACGGGCGACGCGGATCGCCCCCGAGGCTCGTGAGGTGGTCCGAGCGAACGAGCGACTCGTAGCCGAGCTGCTCGGCGGCCTCCGCGAGCCGGAACCAGCGGTCCCACGTGAGCCCCTCCTGCCCCTCGACCATCAACCCGACGCGCATGGCTGCCCTCTCGGCGTTTCGCGCGGTCTCGGCCCCGCGATCTCCGATAAGATAGCTGATGCCTCATGGAGACGCCACGCGTGCCCGCCCGATGCGTCGACGCCCACGTCCATCTGCATCCGGCGCCACTCGCCGAGGCGATCCAACGGCACTTCGCGCGCGAGAACTGGGTGAACGCCCACCCGTTTGATCCCGAGGCGGTGGCGGAGACCCTCGCCGCCCGGGGCGTCGACCGCTTCTGTTTCTTCAGCTACGCCCACAAGTCGGGGATGGCGCGCTCGCTCAACGAGTGGCTGGCCGGGATCGGCGCGCGTCTGCGCGGGGCGATCCCGCTCGGCACCCTCCACCCCGACGATCCCGACCTGACGCGGGTGGCCGGCGAGGCGCTGGACGACCTTCGCCTGACTGGGTTCAAGCTCCACTTCTCCGTCCAGCGCGTCTACCCCGACGACCCCCGCCTCTACCCCGTCTACGAGCGGGCGGAGGCCGAAGGGCGCGTCTTCGTGCTCCACGTCGGCACCGCGCCGTACCGTGATGGCTACACCGGGGTCGCCCGGTTCCGGCGAGTCATGGAGCGCTTCCCCCGCCTCCGAGTCTGCGTCGCTCACATGGGCGCCTTCGAGAGCGAGGCGTTCCTCCAGCTGACCGACCAGTACCCCGCGCTCTACGTCGACACGACGATGGCCCTCTGCCCTCTGGCCGAACGCTACGTGGGGATCCGCGGCGCGTCGATCACCGACGCCCAACTGCTGCGCTACCAGGACCGGATCGTCTTCGGCTCGGACTTCCCGCTGATCCCCTACGACTACGACGAGGAGCGGCGGTGGGCCTGGGACCGTCGCCTGCCGCCGGAGGTCCAGCGGAAGATCTTCCGCGACAACGCGCTCGCCTTCCTCGGGCTCGCAGGCTGAGGGCGGCGCGGCCCGCGCCGCCGCCGCTGTGGTATGGTTTTCGGCGCCCATGGCGTCTCCCCTCTTCGGTCCCGGCGACGTCCTCCGCCTGGAGAAGGCATACGCCGCCCCCGAAATCGTGGAGCAGCGCGCGGGGACGCGCGCGGCGCTCGGCGCGCGCCCCGGCGAGCGCGGGCTCGACGTCGGCTGCGGGCCCGGCCTGCTCGCGTGCGAGCTCGCACGCGAGGTGGGCCCCGCCGGCCGTGTCGTCGGGATCGACGCGAGCCCCGACATGATCGAGGCGTCTCGAGCGCGCGCGGCGCGGGAGGGGCTGGCCGAGCGCGTCGAGTTCATGGTCGGCGACGCCAGCCGGCTCGAGTTCCCCGGCGAGACCTTCGACTTCGTGGTGGCCGTCCAGGTGTATCTTTACGTCCACGAGGTGGAGCGCGCGCTCGCGGAGGCGGCGCGCGTGCTCAAGCGAGGTGGGCGCCACGCGATCGTCGACACCGACTGGGACTCCTGCGTCTGGCTCACGGCGGACCGTGACCGCCACCGCCGCGTCATGGAGGCCCGCGTCGGCCACTTCGCGAACCCGCACCTGCCGCCCCGGCTGCCCGGGCTGCTCCGGGCCGCCGGCCTCCGGCTCACGAACGCGAGCGTGATCCCGCTCCTTAACCTGCGCTGTGATCCTGCGTCGTTCAGCGTCGGGATCATCGGCGCCACCAAGAACCTGGCGGTCCGCCACGGACTGCCGCGCGCGGAGGCCGACGCCTGGGAAGCGGACCTCCGGAGCCGGACCGCGGACGGGCAGTACTTCTTCAGCCTCAACCGCTTTCTGTTCGTCGCCACCAAGCCCTGATGGCGCGCATTCCTGGAGGAACACGATGAGCGCACACCGGAACTACATCAACGGAGCATGGGTCGAGTCGGCCGCCGCCCCGATCGTGGACCGGAACCCGTCCGACATCGACGACGTCGTCGGGTCGTACGCGGCGGCCGACGCCGCCCAGACGCGCCGGGCCATCGAGGCCGCCCGGGCCGCCTTCCCCGCCTGGTCGCGGTCGAGCATCCAGGAACGCGCCGACCTGCTCGACGCGGTCGGCAGCCGGATCCTTTCCCGGGCCCAGGAGATCGGGCGCCTGCTGGCCCGCGAGGAGGGCAAGACCCTGAAGGAGGCAGTGGGTGAGACCATGCGCGCCGGCCACGTCTTCAAGTTCCACGCCGGGCAGGCGCTCCGGATCACGGGCGAACTCGTCGATTCGCCGCGGAAGGGCGTGTCGGTGACGGTGCAGCGAGAACCCCTCGGGGTGATCGGGATCATCACGCCCTGGAACTTCCCGATCGCGATCCCGGCCTGGAAGATCGCGCCCGCGCTCGCCTACGCCAACTGCGTCGTCTTCAAGCCGGCCTCGCTGGTGCCGGGCTGCGCCCACGTGGTGGCCGAGCTCTTGGCCGACTGCGGATGCCCGCCCGGGGTCTTCAACCTGGTCGTCGGCAGTGGCCGGGAGGTCGGCGACGCGATTGTCAACGCCCCGGAGGTCGACGCGATCAGCTTCACGGGGTCCGTCGAGACCGGCCGCGCGCTCGCGGCCCGGGCCGTCGCCGGGATGAAGAAGATCCAGCTCGAGATGGGGGGGAAGAACCCGCTGATCGTTCTCGACGACGCCGACCTCGACAACGCGGTCGAGTGCGCGGTGCAGGGGGCGTTCTACTCGACCGGCCAGCGCTGTACGGCGACGAGCCGCGTGATCGTCACGCCGGGCATCTACGGCCGGTTTCGCCACGCCCTCCTCGCGCGGACGACGGCGCTGGTGGTCGGAGACGCCCTCGACGAGAAGACCCAGATCGGCCCCGCCGTCGACGCGGCCCAGCTCAAGACCGACCTCGACTACATCGCGGTCGGCCAGAAGGAGGGGGCCCGCCTGGTGGTCGGCGGCGAGCGCCAGCCGGCCCCGAAGAACGGCTTCTATATCCAGCCGACGGTCTTCGAGGACGTGCACAACCAGATGCGCATCGCGCGCGAGGAGATCTTCGGCCCGGTGGTGTCGCTCCTGCGCGCCCAGGACTACGAAGAGGCGCTCGCCACCGCCAACGACACGCCGTTCGGCCTCTCGGGCGGAATTTGCACGACCTCGCTCAAGCACGCCGACCACTTCCGGCGCAACGCCCAGGTCGGGCTCGCGATGATCAACGCGCCGACGGCGGGCGTCGATTACCACGTGCCGTTCGGCGGCGTGAAGGGCTCGAGTTACGGCTCACGGGAGCAGGGGGCGTACGCCGTCGAGTTCTACACGCGCGTGAAGACCGTCTACACCAACGCCAACATCGCGGGCTAGAGGGACCCCGGGGGCGAGCAATAGCGGGGACCCATCCAAAATGTGCCAGAATCATCGGGAGGCCGGTTGGCTGCCCGGTCCTGGAAGGGGGGGGTGCGGACGGGTCCCGAGGACCGTGACGAAGAAGCCCGGTTGCGACGGGGACCGGCAGTGGTTCCCGGGGCGCGTGGGCGTCGACGGGGCCGAGACCGACCAGGCGGTCGCCTTCTGCGAGCACACGATCCGGGGACGGGAGCTCTTCCTCGTGCCGGACGCGCTTGCCGACGCGCGGTTCGCCGCCAACCCGCCCCTCAACCACGAGTCGCGCCCGCGCTTTTACGCCGGCATGCCGCTCGTCGGCCCGGACGGCCACGCGCTCGGGACCCTCTCGGTGATTGATCGTGTCCCGCGCCAGCTGAGCGACGAGCAGAAGGACGCGCTCGCGGTGCTCGCGGGACAGGTCGTCACGCAGCTCGCGCTCCGCCGACGCGTCGCCGAGGTCACCCGGAGCGCGGCGGAGACCGAGGCTCGCCAGCACGGCGCCCTGGAGCGACGAATTGACCGTGCTCACGACCTCGCGTCTGCCCCGCTCGAGGTTCGAGTGGAGCCGGGTCGTGCGGCGCGGCGCCGGGGTAACGGGGACCGCCGTCAGCACCTGCGCGGCGGTCATCTCGCGGGGAGTCCTGGCCGACGTCCGGTTCCCCCTTCCGCCGGAGGCGCGGCACGCCCTCGAGCAGGCCGGGGACCGGGCGATGCTGGCCGTCCCGCTGATCGTCAAAGACCGGATGATCGGCGCCCTCGCCGCCGCCGATCCGCCCGGGCGGACGTTCGCCGCGGGTGACGTGCGGCTAGCCCAGGCGCTCGCCGACCAGGCGGCGCTGGCCCTCGAGAACGCCCGGCTCTACGCGGACACCGAGCGGCGCTGGCGCGAAGCCGAGATCGTGGCCAAGCTCTCGGGCGCGATCAACTCCACGCTCGACCTCGACACCATCCTCCAGCAGGTGACCGAGCGCGCCCGCGAGCTCTGCGAGAGCGACGTGGCGCTGATCGCGCTCCGGCCGTCCGGGGGGGAGGGGCTCGTCCTCCGCTACTGGTCCGGCGCCTACTTCCGGCGTCACGCGAGCGTGGGCATCGAGCCCGGCCGGGGCATCGGGGCGCTAGTGGTCGCGAGCGGCCGGCCCTTCCGCACGGACCACTACGCCGGGGACCCGCGCATCCGCCGCGACTTCGTCGACATGGTGCCCGACGAGGGGCCGGTGACCCTGATCGCGGTCCCGATCCGGCTCGAGGCGCGGGTCGACGGCGTCCTCTACGCGTATAACCGGTCGCCGCGCCCGTTCACGGACCGGGACGAGGCCGTTCTTCTCCGGCTGGGTGAGCACGCGGCGGTCGCGATCCAGAACGCCACCCTGTTCGCCCGCGAGCAGAAGGCGCGCGTCACCGCCGAGGCCTCCGAGCAGCGGCTCCGCGGCTTGTTCGACGGCGTGCCTGTCGGGCTTCTGCGGTCGACGCCGGCGGGGCGAATCACCGACGCGAACCCGACCCTCGTCCAGATGCTGGGGTATCCGGACCGGGAGTCGCTTCTGGCCGTCAACGTGATGGACCTCTACGTCGATCCCGACGAGCGCGCGCGGTTCCAGGCGCTGCTCGAGCGGGACGGGGTGATTCGAGGCTTTGCCGCGCAGATGCGCCGGTACGACGGTACGGCCATCTGGGTCGAAGACAACATCAAGGCGGTGCCCGACGCGGCGGACGGGGTCGTCTACTACGAGGGCAGCATCACGGAGATCACCGAGCGCAAGCTCGCGGAGCAGGCACTCGGCGAGTCCAACCGGCGCATCGTCACCATAGTCGAGAGCATCACCGACGCGTTCTTCGCCCTCAACCACCAGTGGCAGTTCACGTACCTGAACCGGCAGGCCGAGCTATGGCTGCGGCGGGCGCGGGCGGAGCTGCTCGGCAAGACCATGTGGGAGGAGTTCCCGCAAATGGTCGGTCTCCAGTTCTATCCCGAGTACCGTCGGGCGGTGTCCGAACAGATCGCCGTCAGCTTTGAGGAGTATTACCCGCCGCTCCAGACGTGGTTCGAGGTCCACGCCTATCCCTCGCCGGACGGCCTCTCCGTGTATTTCCGGGACATCACCGAACGGAAGCGCAGCGAGGAGGCGCTGCGCCAGAGCGAGCGCCAGCTCCGGCAGGCCCAGAAGATGGAGGCCGTCGGGCAGCTCGCGGGCGGGATCGCCCACGACTTCAACAACCTTCTGACCGTCATCATCGGGCGGGGCGAGATGCTGCTGCGGCGGCCGGAGTGCGCGGGCCCGGCGCGTCACGACGTCGAGCTCATCCAGAAGACAGCGGAGCGCGCCGCCGACCTGACCCGCCAACTCCTGGCATTCAGCCGCAAGCAGATGCTCCAGCCAAAAGTCCTGGATCTGAACTCGGTCGTGACCGGGATGGCCACGATGCTCCGCCGCTTGATCGGTGAGCACATCGACCTCGTGATGCAGCCGGGCGCCAACCTCGGGCGCGTCAAAGCGGACCCGGCGCAAATCGAGCAGGTCATCATGAACCTCGTCGTGAACTCCCGGGACGCCATGCCCGAGGGCGGCACCCTCTCGATCAGGACCGGTAACGCCGTCCTCGACGACGAGTTCGTGCGCGGCCACCCTGGGGCGCGCCCGGGACCGAACGTGATGCTCGGCGTCGCCGACACCGGATCCGGAATCGAGGCCGAGGTGCAGGCGCACATCTTCGAGCCCTTCTTCACGACGAAGGAGCACGGCAAGGGGACCGGGCTGGGGCTGTCGACCGTGTACGGGATCGTCAAGCAGCACGACGGGTACATCGCCGTCGACAGCGAGGTCGGCCGAGGGACGACGTTTACGATCTACCTGCCGCGGGTCGAGGACGCGGTCGAGCCCGTCGGCGGCGGCGCGGCGCCGGACGGCTCACCGCGCGGCGAGGAGACCATCCTCCTCGTCGAGGACGAGGGCGACGTCCGCGAGCTCGCGCGGGAGATCCTTGAGAAGAGCGGGTACGCTGTGCTCGAGGCGGCGAACGGCCCGGACGCACTCCGCATCGCCGCCCGCCACGAGGGGGTGATCCACCTGCTGCTGAGCGACGTCGTGATGCCGCAGATGAGCGGCCGCGAGCTGGCCCGGCGCCTCGTGCGAAAGCGCCCGAAGGTGCGGGTGCTCTACACGTCCGGGTACATCGACGAGAACATGATGCGTCGGAGCGTGGTCGATCAGGACACGGCCCTCCTGAAAAAGCCGTTTTCGTCCGACGCCCTCGTGCGGCGCGTCCGCGAGGTGCTCGACGGGCGCCCCCCCGTCAGGTGAGCTCCCCCCGGGCCCGTCCCTGCTCGCGGAGCGCCCGCTTGAGGATCTTGCCGGAGGCCGTCTTCGGGAGCGCGTCCACGAAGCGGATCGTGCGGGGCGCCTTGTACACCGCCATCTCGGCCCGGCACCAGTCGACCAGCTGCGCCTCGGTCACCGTGCCCCGGGCCTCGGGCTTCAGCACGACGAAGCCCAGCACGTCCTCTCCGCGGTAGGGATCCGGCACGCCCACGACACCGACCTCGGCGACCGCGGGATGACGGTACATGATCGCCTCCACCTCGGCGGGGAAGACGCTATAACCGGAGGCCTTGATCATGTCCTTCTTGCGCTCCTCGATCACGAAGTAGCCCTCGTCGTCTACGCGCCCGATGTCGCCCGTGTAGAACCAACCGTCGCGAATCGCCTCCGCGGTCGCGTCAGGTCGCCGCCAGTAGCCCTTCATGATCATCGGCCCGCGGACCACGATCTCGCCCGATTCGCCCGGCGTGAGCTCGGTCCGGCCGTCGTCGAGGCTCACGATCTTCGCGTCCACGAGCGGGAGCGGCACCCCCACCGTCCCGTACTTCGGCCGGTGGGGCGGGTTGATGTGGGTCGGCGCGGTCGTCTCGCTGAGCCCGTAGCCTTCGATCAGCTTGTACCCGGTCAGCGCCTCCCAGCGTCGCGCGATCTCCGCCGGCACCGGCGCGCCGCCCGAGAAGCACGCCCGCAGCGAAGAGAGGTCGTATTCGGACGTCCGGGGCCAGTTGACGATGGCGACGTTGACCGTGGCGATGAGGGTGGTGAGCGTGCAGCGGTACCGCCGGATGGCGTCGAGACACGTGGCAAGCTCGAATCGGCCGAGCGCGACCAGGGTGGCACCGACGTACGCCATCATGTTCAGCTGGCATTCCATCCCGGTGATGTGGAACCAGGGCAGCACCCCGAGGGGCACGTCATCCTCGGTGAAGCGGATGTAGAGGCGCTGGAGCTCGCAGTTCGCGACGATGTTGCCGTGGGTGATCTCGGCGCCTTTGGGGACTCCGGTGGTTCCCGACGTGTACTGGAGGAGGGCGGTGTCGCCGGGGGCGCGGGGCTTCGGCGCAACCAGCGGCGTCGCCCTGCGTGCGATCACGGAAAAATCCTCGGCCCCGGCGCGCGGCCCTGGCGGCTCGAGGAAGGAGGGCGGTACGGGGAGCGCCGGCGTCGTCGGCAAGAAGTCGCGGTAGGCCGTGACGGCGACGGCCTCGAGGCCTGTCCGGTCACGGATGGGCGCGACCACCGCCCACCCTGGGTCGGAGGTGACGAGGAACCGCGCCCCCGAGTCCTCGAACTCGTGGAGGAGCTCGGTCGCCTTGTGCATGGGGTTGAGGCAGACGTTCACGGCCCCCGCCTTGAGCGCTCCGAAGTATGCGATCGCGAACTGGGGGCAGTTCTCGAGGAAGATCGCCACGCGGTCGCCCGGGTGTAGCCCTCGCGCGTCGAGCCAGCCGGCGAAGCGGTCTGAGGCCTCGTCGACCTCGGCAAAGGTGAGTTCCCGGCCGTAGAAGATGAGCGCGGGCTTACGCGGGACGCGCCGGGCCTGCCGCTTCAGCGTGACGGCGAGCGGCTCCGTCGGGAGCTCGATCGCGGCCTCGTCGAGGCCGCCCGGCCAGTGCGCTCTCCAGATCTTCTCCACCGCTCTCCTGGGGCCCTCGGACCTCGGGACTCGGATCCCGTCGCCGTCGGCCCGCTATACCGCGGGGGGCCGACCGTGGTCAACCGGCTCGCGTGACGGTGGCCGCCGGGCGCGTCCGGCTCACGCGCCCGCGGCGCCGCGGTCCGACACGGCTTGACGCGCTCGCGCGGTCGGGCATAGCCTCGCCGTGTGCTCTCGCGGCGTGACGGTGCGCACCCCGGTGGTAACCCTCGGGCGCGCGTGGCGACGGCGGGCGCGGCCCTGCTCCTGCTCACGGCCAGCGCGGGCGGCTGCGCCAGCCGTCAGTGGGATTACGATAAGTCTGGCATTACGGCCTTCAAGCTCGACCATGATCTTCGGGAGTGCCGGCGGGAGGCGTACCGGCCGCACACCCTGGCGATCTTCCACCGGGTCGACGATGACGCGCTGAACCGTTGTATGGAGCGGCGCGGGTACAGGGTCACGCCGCTCGACTGACGTCCAGGGCAACGACGACACCGCAGCCCGCGTGTGCGAGAGGCCCCCCGCCAGATCGAGACGCGACCCGGGTGCTGCGACGGCGGGAGACCGTCGTTCCGTCGCCGCGCGGCGCGGGTCTCAGGTGTCGCACGAGGCCGTGACCCACTCCAGGAAGGGTCGCCGCTTACACCGGACGGGCGTCGGCGGTCCGCGAGTCGGCTGGGGACCCACCGGGAGTCGCCGAGCACGCTGGCTGACCAGGGTCCGGGCGTCGGCCTGGGCGGTAGCGACCCGCAGGTGCTACGGGATGACGGTATCCCCCCACCCGGGCCGCCCGCACCTGCGACAGCCCGGTCGACCTGTCAAGCGCCGGAGCAGGACGCCAAGAGACGTCAGAGAGGCTCTTTGGCTATCTACCCATCGCCTTGACCAGGAGCCACGGCTGCCCAGCCCTGAACTCGGACCTCTTCGTCGGCCTCCGGTCTGGTCCGCCGATCCTTGGTTCGGCGATCGAACGTGGGCGCCCCCTTGACCCGCCGTCGGCGCGCGCGCCGGCGGTCGAAGAGGAGTTCAAACCGAGGATTGGTAAAGAAGGCCCGCCTGATGTACGCGTACAAGTCCGGCCGCATGCGAGCCACGATGACGAGGAACGTGGCCACGGCGGACTAACCCTCGGACCCGGCCGGCCCGTCGGAGTCGCCGGCGCGACGACGCGTCATGGCCCATCCGCGTGCGCGGAGCTCGTCGGTGACTTCCGGCTGAGAGCGGCGCTCGGCGCGCCGCCGATCGCCCCCGATCGAGCCGATCCTTTCCCGCCGCTCGACGCGCCGGCGGTCGAGCATGACCTGGATGCGTGGGTATTTGGCGACCAACCGCTTCACGTACTCGTAGAGTCCTGGCTTGTTCCGGGTCACGATCAAGAGGGAGCCGCCTTCTCGTGCTACGGGAGGCGACAGTGAGACCATCGGCGCCTCGAGCTTCATGAGTCATCCCGTCTGCAGAGGAACACCGCCCGGTGGGTCGGGCAACTGGGCCGCTTGCTGGCTCTGAGGCCCGTAGGCTACGACCCCTGAACGTCCTCGTCAAGCCGGAACTGACCCGGAACGACTGGGCCGCTTGGGGACAGGCGGGGGTCAATGGGGCGTCGACGAAGAAGGGCTGTTGTCCGTGTCCCGTGGGAGAATCCGCCAGCGGACTCACCAGCTTACCCGACACGGGGAGGAGTCGTGCCGGAGGGGGAGTCCCGCGTCCCTCTCCAATCCGAGCCGTCACCGCCGGCGCGCTCACGGGATCCTTGGGGCGGTTTTCTTTCGAGAGTCTCCGGCGGAGCGGCTCAGCCGAGAACGGTCGGGCGGGAAGGGCCGCACGCAGATCCTCCCTGGAAGCTCCCCGACCGCACGGATTCTCCCCGATGCGGGTCTCCCTCGTGGTCTGGCGGCAGGGACAGCATGGGTTGTCTCGGTGAAGCGCGAGGGCTCATCGGCGGCGCACTGAGCTCGCTTCCTGCCGGCCGGCCCCCCGCGAGAGGCACGCCCATCCCGCAGGGCCGCCGCGAAGGGGAAGAGTCGCCGGCAGACGCAGCGGATCGACCGAGGCCAGAGAGTGCTGCTCCTGGGGGCAGCACAGGCGACGACCAGCCGGTCGGTGCACGGACGACTGTCAAACCCGTCAAGCCCTGTCCACATATCCACGCCCATCCACCGCCTTGTCCACAATCCCCCTTGACAGCAAGAGTCCAACTGCGCGATGGGTAAACGCGTCGGGGGAAGTGAGAACAATGCTGATCCAGCGACTCAGGGTACTGTTACTCCACTCGTGCCGCGATCATGTCGTCGCGTACTGTCCATCATGCCGTCGGGGATTCAGTCCCAATGAACTCGGGAGTGACGAGTTCCTCGGGCGGAGGTTTCATGTGTGCGGCCAGTGCGGGACCGACCTCACCGCCTCCCTCTTGGCGCACGCTCGCTCCTGTCGAGCGGCTCTTGCCTAGCTTCTGTCTTATAGTGGTCGTATGACCCGCTGTGTGGAGTGCGGCCACGCCTACTTCGCGGCAAAGAGCACGGGTAACCGGAGCGGGCTGTGTGCCGTGTGCAGGCTCAAGAAGGAGGGTCGGCCCGGCCCGTCCTCGGGCGAGGCTGCTCGGCCCGAGGGCGACGACGCGAGGGATCCCCGACGCTGAGTGGAGTAGCCGACGGAGGCGTATCTTCGGCGTGTCGTGCCCCCGACGAGCCCGTGGCTGAGAGAGGGAGTGCGCGGTCGCGCGGCACGTGGGTCGAGAATTGGCGGGTTTTGTTGATCGCCGCGATGTGTCCGACGGGACTCACCGCCGAAAGAACGGGGGATCGAGCAGGGAGAAATCCGGGGTCGGAGGCAGGGCTCCTCGCCCCCAAGCGTCATCTGACCGCCGGTGGCGGGAGAGCCCTACAGGGCCCGGACGGAGGGGGCTTTCGAGTGGGGATTGCGCCGAGCGCCGCCCGGGCCCGCGCTGGTTGTCTCGTTGCCGGAGGGTTCGTCCGGCGTCACGCGGCAGTTGCCGTGAAATTTTACGCCCTCGGAAATCATGATCACTGGCGCCTGAATGTCTCCGACCATGCGCGCCGTGACCGTCAGCTCCACGCGCTCCTGCACGGTGACGTTGCCGACGACCTCTCCCTCAATGATGACGGAACCGGCGGTGATATTGGCCCGCGCGAGCCCGCGGGGCCCGACGGTCAACGTTCCCCGGCAGAGAATCTCGCCGTCGACCGTACCATTCACCACGGTGGTGCCGTGAAAGATACACTTCCCCGTGATAGTTGACGCCTCGCCGATGAGCACCGCGATCTTACGGCGCCCGCCCCGGCGCCCCCAAAGCTTCACGAGCGTGCCCGTCCGGGTCGCACCGCTCGACCGTTTATCGCGGCGTCCCGCCGAGCCGAGAGCGAACGAGAAGAATGACGAAGGCGATTAATCGTGTCCGCCTTACTTTCTACGTGGCGCGGCCTTTAGCTTCGCGGCAGCCGCCTTCCGCTTCGCCCAGTACGCCTTCATCCGACGGCTGATCGCGCCGCGGGCTTCGCCAGTCATGCGCCGGCGTCGCCGCGGGCGGCCGAGTGCGCCGACGCGCACGGCACGGCTCTTGGCGCCGCCCAGGCTGCCGAGCAACCCGCGGACGGCAGTCAGATGGCGTTCAATCAACGTCTTCTCGGCTTCAAGTTCACGAACAGCCTTTCGGAGCGTCGCCATCACGGTGACGGGCATAGGGTCTCCCTGGGACACGTAGTCGAAAGACGAGGGCCCTAGACATACCGTGAATGCCGGTGCTTTTCAAGCGCCGTCAGGGGGCGGGGAATACGACTCAGCCGATCCCCGTCGGGGGGAGACGGTTGCGGGGAGCGACGACAGGAGGCGCGCTCACGTGTCAACGCCTTCAGCGAGCGCTGGGGCGCGACCGCACGGTGGGCCGTCCGTCGTTTGATCGGGAGGCGGATCCACTCGACCGAGCCGGGGTTTCCCGGCTGAGCACCTCCGGGCCTTGATCGCGTCGTGGTCAGGCGGCGCGCGGCATCCTCATCCGTGGACCTCGGCGCGGTGGTGGGGGCTCCGGACTCCCGCTACTGCCGCGTCCGAGGCCGACGCCCCCACATCGGGCGAGCCACATGCGGAGCTGCCTCGGCGCGCTCCCGGTGGATGACTTCCCGCTCGGAAATCTGGCGCGCGTGAGGTGGCAGCGCGGCCATCTCCACCGCCCGTCGTGCCTGGTCCGGAGCGACACGATGGACGGGTCCGGCCTTGGCCGCGTGGCGGGGGCCGGCCACCGTGACCGCTTCGTTCGGATTGAGCGGCGTCGTGCGCGTCGGGTCAGCGCGGGGGGCGACGAGGATCGGCAGGCTTGCTTCCACGGCCGTTACGTGCGACTGCGGGGCATCGACCGAGCCCTCAACTTCCACGACCACCAGACTCCCACGCACTCCGATGCTCGCGTCGGGGGTGTAGATCTCCACCACATCGCCCGGCCGCATCAACGCCTTGTTGATCCTGAGTGCCACTTTCCCGCCGTGCACCCGGCTCTGGTTGGGGTCTTCGGTGATCGTCAGTACTGAGAGTTCACGTACGGTCACGGCGGCCTTCCCCCCGAGCAGGAGGCGCACGACCGACTCCTCATGCGTCTGAATGCGATCTCTGACGTAGACGTCGTCACGAAGCGCGAGCGGAGCGGAGTCGGGGAGCGAGGCATGGTAGATCTCCGCCTGGCCGGCGAGCGCCGTGACGATTCCCGCGCGAGGTTCCTGAGCGGTCGCTACCGCCCACGCGGCTCCGAAGACGACCGCGCTCGCCACCGCCCCTGCGATCACGCCAGTCCGCACTCCACTCATAGCGCCTCTCGATGGTCAGAATTTCGGTCGTCGTTTGGGGGCGCACAACACGTACCAAGGGCACGATGTCGAAAAGTCGCGAGAACTCATGACGTTCGACGCTCGAGAGGAACTGGCACCGTGTCAATCAGGCTCGGACGATCACAGGACGCGGACACAATGCGGACGCGCTACTCTGGCCGACTATTTTGGTCCAGTCGATCAGGGTCGCCGGTCCCGAGGCCGCCCGATAATCCCGAGGTGCCGGAGGGGAGTACTGATACCTCGGGACTGCCCACCGGGACCGCCTCGGGTCGTGCTGGACATTGGAAACGCGAGCGCGACGCGCTGCTCCTCACCCAGCGTCACCCGGACGGGTGATCCCCGCGACGACTACATCGTGGCCCGGCGAAGGCGCCAGGCTGTCTGCTCAACCGGCGATCGATCGACCCAGGCCGGTTTTTTCGGCGGGATCAGCGGGCTAGACGACTGGAGCGAGCCGGCGATTATTAGGCCAGGACTGGAGCGGCGGGAAGCGTCCTCACCGGCGGCCAGCCACGCTCGCCGTCCCGAGCGCGAGCGCCAGTCCGGCGGCCGCGACGGTTGCTGACGCCACCGCGACCAGCGCCGCCAACACGGCACCGGCGACTACGAGCCGACCGAAGAGCTTCACGCCGACCGTCCCGCCGGTCGCGGGTGACCTCGCCCAGGGGAGGGGTCTCGTGGAGGAGAGGTAACGCGATGGAGGACCTCGATCGGGACGTAAACGTTCTCGCAACAGGTGAGACAATAGAAGCAACACTCGAGACGGTTCTGACCGACCAGGGCCAGGCTGTGGCCACAGTGGGAGTGGACCAGCTCTACGGCTCCGTCTCCGCCATGGCCAGCGGAGACGGGCCAGGTGGTAGCCGCGCGCGGCTCGGCCGAACGCATGACGACGTCGCCCTTCGGAGCTGGCGTTCTGCGCTCTTCGTCCATCCGTTGCCGCGATGGCAATCTGGGCCGCCCGGACTTCACCTTGCACGAAACATAGTGTCGCGTCACCATCTTCATGGAGCCCGCTCCAGCCTTCTGCGGTTCCTCGGTACCCCTCCCGGTACCCCCCCCAATGCGTTCCGTCGGCTCGCTCCCGAGTGCTCTTAGGTTCCCGTGCCGCGAACGAAAGGGAAACCGGGTGAATCCCGGAAATTGAAGGACGGCAATGCCTGAAGGGCAGCCGCGACACCAAAGGGGGCTCGGCGGCTTCTCCGGCGCGTCGGCGTTCTGGCGGGCCCTCCAATAGTTGGTCAGGCGGAGCGCGATGTCGAGGTCCGGGATGCTGGCGACCGCCCGTCGCTCTCAGTCCGAAGAATCAGTATGTTAGCCGTAGCACCCGCCGAGCTTGGCGCACGTTCCTCTCGGGCTCGATGAAGTCGCGCAAGTCCGGAGGAACTCTGGGGCGTCCGGAGCCGATCGCGCTGATTTGCGATGAGGCGAGCATGAGCCGGGGTGGCTCTGCTACGCACGACGTTGCGCCTCTGGAGCAATCCTGCCTGGGCCCAGGGGCCCCGCGGCGCGGGCGTACGCGCTAACCGAGACCGCCAGATCGATCCTCAGACACCGGGGCCCGAGTGAAGCGTCCGTTTCGGCGATGATGGGATTCGCCTCGCCGGGCACCCTGGTGTGCTCGGTGCAGTCCGCGGGGTGACGCATGGGGCCGCTGCGGGGCACTGACGTTCGTGACAAGGGCCGCTGGTACACAAGCGAGCGCGTGGGTTCTTGCGTCCCCGACATGTCGCAACGGACGCCGGGTTCCATCCTCCGTTCCCGTGCCCCCTTGCTCGACCGGGTGATTGTGTCCATCGCCCGGTCACGCGTGCTTCGCGGGCGCCTTGGGATCGGACGAGACGACGTCGTCAGACTCGGTAATGTGGGGTCGCTCCAAACCACTGGGAACGCCGCTTGACAGAGAGGTCTCCGCCAGCCTAGTGTAGGGGAGAAGTGGATGGGGGCTGCTCCGTCAGGCGCGGTGCGGTCCGAGCGTCTCCCTCTCGCCTGTGTCCCGGACTCCTCAGAGGAACCGAGCCCGATCCGACGTCTCGCGTCCGCTGTTTTGACCACGTCGCTGTCCACAGCGGACACCGTGAACTCGATTGGCGCGGTCCTCGACATGGTGCCTAATTATGCTGAGTAGCCGATCCTGGATGCTCTCGGCGACGTTGATACTGGTCGCGTGTGCTGCCCTCGGCGCCGTGACATCCGCGTCAGGACAGGCTCGGGTCGGAGTTGTCACCGTACTCGAGGGAACCGCGACGGCGACGCGGGCGAGCACCGCGCAGCCGGTCTCCCTCGCGCAGAGAGATGCCGTGTTTGTTCGCGACCGTATCGCCACGCGCGAGAGATCGTTAGCCCAGCTTCTCCTCGGCGGCAAGGCGCTTGTCACGATGCGAGAATGGTCCAGCCTCACGATCAATGAGGCGCCGCGAACAGCAACGGTCGAGCTCGGGCTTGGACGGATGGCGATCGCCGTGGCAAAAGACAAGATGCGGTACGGGGACACGGTCGAGATCAGGACCCCAAACTGCGTGGTGGGGATTCGCGGCACAATCGTGGTCGCAGAGGTCACGCAGGCACCAGCGTCTAGCGGAACGACCTCGGGGTCCGTTACAACGACGGTCACCGTCCTTCGGGGCGTTGTCGAAGTGACCCAACTCGATCCCACATCAGGTCGGCCACTGGGCACTCCGCTGACGGTCGGACCACTCGGACGGGTCGAGACGAGCGGGCGAGCCCCCCTCCGGTCCCAGACGATCACACCGCAGGCCGCGCAGAAGCTCGGCAACGACTTCAGGGTGGAGGAGAAGGACTGGCCGACCGTCACCTCCCCGGCCATGGTCCAGCATCACATCGACGCAGCTCAGCGAGAAGCTGCCGTGCTCGCGCCAGTCCCGGGCCAAAACCCCAAGAGTGCCGTCTCGACCGCGACCGGGTCCCTCAGCGCGCGGTCGGCGCTGCCGACAACCATCGGCTCGATCGGAGCGAACCAGCTGGGGTCGGCCACGTCATCACTGTTGGCCCTTCCGGTTCCGGTCGGAACGGGCAGCCCCGCGCCGTCATCGCCGGCGATTGCCCCGATTTTGCCCACGACGCTGAGGCCTCTGAAGTAAATAACGGCTCGCAGTCGCCGCCTCGCTCACCTCCGACATCCCAAGGGTCGAGGCGCTCAAGGATGCGCGGCAGAGCGTCTTGCTCGCAGTCGGAGCGTGACCCGCTCCCCCTCGTCTTTCTCTCTCCGATCCCGCTTCGGGCCCCCGCAGGCAGAGAGCGCCACGAGGACCCACGATGGATCTCTTACCTGCCTATCACACAGAGGAGGAACACTACCGCTGTGGCGGCTGTCACCGCGATGATGTCGGCCCAGGTGGCGGTTATCAAGAACGCTATCCACGCTGCGGCCATGAGGCCAACAAAGAACCCTACTACCTTGTCGACGTTCATGGGCTAACGCTCTTTCCCCTCAATTCTGAGGACCTGGAACCCGGCGCCCTCTATCGTCGCCTCCGCGTCCCCGCGTCAGCTCGACATCGCGGCGCGCGTGCCGTAGGTCAGTTTCAGCACCGCGCTCGACCACCAGGTCGTGGAGCCGGGCCCAAGCACCGGCCATGCCGCCGGCAAGAATCCGCCTCTGTGGTCCGGCACATAGGCCTCCTTCACGTAATCAGACGGGTTCATGACGGGCCAGACGCCCGCGTGATCGCTCTCATGGGGACTGCGGAGCCGGATCCGAACCAGCGGGCCGCGTCAGCATCAGCCCGCGTGGCCCAATACATGAAACAGAGCGTGAGGAGCACCCAGTGGCCTGGCCTGTCCGAGTCACGTCTCGGACGCCTGAGAAGCCCGCCCGGTGGGGCGGACAAGCGGGGCCGGAGCCCCCCCGGCAAGGGGACGGCAGTCTACGGCGTGCTGTGGGCGAAGTCAACGGGCAGTCCGTGATATCGTCCGGCGGAAGAATCTAGCTGATCGGCGAGGGGAGAGGTCCCGAGTCCGGTCAGGGGACGTCGACCGGGACAGGGACACCGTTGAGGGAGGAGCGTCGGTGACGGATCTCACCGGGAAGGTCGCGCTGGTCACCGGGGCCAGTCGCGGTATTGGGCGAGCGGTCGCCATCGCCCTAGCCCAAGAGGGCCTCGATGTGGCGGTCAACTACCGCGCGCGAGAGGGCGAGGCCCAGGAGGTCGTGCGGGAGGTCCACCTGCTAAGCCGGAAGGGCCTCGCTGTCCAGGCGGACGTGGCCGTTGCGTCCGAAGTCGCTCGGATGGTGGCGACCGTGCGGGACCAGCTCGGGCCCGTCGATGTCCTCGTCAACAACGCGGGCAGCGCCCGTCCCCAGGCGTGGCGGGATATCCAGGAAGCGGATTGGCGGGCGGTCCTCGACAACAACCTCACCTCGGCGTTCCTGGTCACCCAAGCGGTGCTGCCGGACATGTGCGCACGCCGCTGGGGGCGGATCGTCAACATCTCCTCAGGCGCGGCGCAAATGGGAGGGGTGGTAGGCGTCCACTACACCGCCGCGAAGGCCGGCATGCTCGGTCTCACCCGAGCCTACGCCAAGGCCACCGTCACGGACGGAGTCACCGTCAACGCCGTGGCGCCCGCCCTGATCGACACCGAGATGCGCCTGGGCGACCGAGCAACGAGGGAGCGCATGATTCCGATGGGGCGGCTCGGCACCGTGGAAGAAACCGCCGAGGCCGTCAGGCTCCTCGTGCGAAACGGTTACATGACCGGCCAGACGGTGCATCTGAACGGCGGCCTCTACTTCACTTAGCCGGGGAGCCGACGTGTCGCGTCATCGGTCCACTCTCTATCGTGCCAACCCTGCATAGTCGCCTCGCGCCAGACCCGAGAGGAAGATTCGGAATCATCACGCCGAAGCGAACCGGAATGTAGGAGGCTCGGGGCCTCGGCCTGTACCTGTTTTGGCCCTACCAGAATGAGAAGACTGCGAGGGCGCCTCGGAACGTTCCTCTGGCGTCCCCAAACGAGACTCTCTCGGTTCGCAATGGAGGCCCGGCGAGAGGGAGGATAGGAGCGGAGGACGACTGATGACTGTTCCCCCGTGGGGCCAGACCCCGGGGCCGAATGGCGGCTCCTTGACCGCAGCCATCGGACGGCGCAAGATGGCGTGGGTCCAGCGCGGGATTGGCGTTGCCGGCTGCCGTCTTTTCCCCTCACGGTGGTGGCGCTTTCGGGTGCCGGCCGCGGTTCCCCTGTGGGACCCTGATTCCCGCAACACGTGTCGCACGGCGGGGACCGGCGCTGGATTGACTTGAGCGCTCTGACAGGAGATGGGCCGTGAAGAGAGTCGACCTAGCCATCGGCATTGGCGGCGCGGCGGGCCAGGGGATTGCCACTCCCGGCGACATTCTGGCGCGGATCTTCGTCCGGCGCGGGCTCCACATCAACGCCTACAATGCCTACCAGTCCATCATTCGCGGCGGTCACATCTTCCTGACCCTCCGCACGAGTGACCAGCCTGTCCTGAGTCACGGCGACAAGCTCGACGTGCTCATGCCGCTGAATCAAGACACGATGGATCGGCACCTGAAGCTGATGCGCGCGGGCTCTGCGGTGTTATTCAACAGCGACACGATCACGCCCGGAGCCGTTCCCGATGGCGTGCAACTCTGTCCGTTTTCGGTCAAATTGCTGGCGCCCACGATCAGGGGCGATCTCGTTCAAAACACCATCGCGTTGGCCGCGGTCTTGCGGTTGATCAAGGCCGAGTTTGGGATTCTCGCCGAGATCTTGACGCTCCAGTTCAAACGGAAAGGCGAGGCGGCCGTTGCCGAGAACGTGGGTGTCGCTCGAGCGGGCTACGATTACGCCGCGACGCATTTCACGGCGCTTCCGCTCTCACTTCCCGATACGGGCAAGCGACTGGCGTTCCTCGAGGGCAACCAAGCCCTCGCGATGGGCGGCGCTGCCGCCGGGGTCCGCTTTTACTGCGCCTATCCAATGAGCCCATCGTCCGGAGTGCTGCACTGGATGGCGCGACACGCGCGTCAACTCGGCATCATGGTTCGGCAGGTCGAAGACGAAATCGGTGTGATCAACATGGCGATCGGGGCGGCGCATGTGGGCTGCCGCGCGATGTGCGCGACATCTGGTGGCGGGTTTGCGCTCATGAGCGAAGCCCTCGGCGCGGCGGCCATGATGGAAATCCCAGTCGTTTGCATCAACGTCCAGCGGGCAGGGCCGGCCACGGGAGTACCCACCAAGACCGAACAGGGCGATCTCTGGCAAGTGATGGGAGCCGGCCAGGGCGACTATCCTCGAATCATCGTCGCCCCGACGACGATCGCCGATTGCTTCAAGATCGTCCCGCAACTCTTTAACCTGGTCGACAAATTCCAGTGCCCAGGCATCATCCTCTCCGATTTGCTTCTTTCCGAAGGTCGGTCCAGCGTCGATCCAGCGGAGCTGGATTTCAGCGTGCCCATCGACCGCGGCGACGTCATCGGCCTCAACGGTGACTCGCCGCCGGTGAACGGCGGTTTCAAGCGCTACCTCATTACCGAAAGCGGCATCTCGCCACGGGCGTTGCCGGGCACCCCCGGACACGTCCACGTCGTGGCCACCGACGAACACGACGAGGACGGAGTGTTGATCAGCGACGAATTCACGGACCCTCACAAACGTCAAGCCATCCACGAGAAGCGGATGCGCAAAATGGAGGGGGTCCTTCCGCTCTTGGAGCCGCCAGAATTTCATGGGCCCGCGGACGCTCGCGTCACGCTGGTGGGCTGGGGTTCGACCGAAGGCGTCATTCGCGAGGCCATGCAACACCTTGCCGACGCAGGTATCGCGGCCAACAATCTCCAGATCAAATGGCTCGTCCCGCTGCACGTCGACGCGATTGTTTCCATCCTTTCGAAGTGCCCGAAGGTCATCATGGTCGAGAACAACTACAGCGGGCAGTTCGCGCGCTACTTGAGATCGGAGACCGGCATCGTCGCGGATGGTCACATCAGGAAATACGACGGAGAGCCGTTCATGCCGCACCATATCGTGGATGGTGTAACAACCATCCTGGCTGGCTCGACCAAACTCTACGTGCCCGTGCACGAGATCCAGGTTTGAAGGAGGCGGCCATGGACACCGTGCTTGAAACCGGGGCGACCACTCGGGGTCAGGCTGGGCTCAAGCCCGAACGCGCCAAGGTGACCGTCAAGGATCTCAAAGGCAGAGTGGATCCCGATTGGTGCCCGGGGTGCGGTGACTTCGGCGTGCTCGCGGCTCTGAAACAGGCGATCGCCGAACTGGGGTTTCAGCCCCATGAGGTCATGACGATCAGCGGCATCGGCTGCTCGTCCAACCTGCCCGGCTATCTCAACACCTATGGCATGCACACCTTGCATGGCCGCGCCCTGGCCGTTGCCACGGGAGCCCAACTGGCCAATCACGACCTGAAGATTGTCGTCACCGGCGGAGACGGTGACGGGTACGGCATCGGGGGCAATCACTTTCTCCACACCATGCGCCGGAACGTTGATCTGACCTATGTCGTCATGAACAACCAGATCTATGGATTGACTACGGGGCAGCTTTCTCCAACCAGCGCCAAAGGCATGAACACCAAAAGCACACCCTTTGGCAGCGTTGAAAACCCGGTCAACCCGATCCCTCTGGCCATTGCGGCCGGGGCGACGTACGTCGCCCGGGGATTCACCGGTCAGCAGAAGCACCTGGTGGAGCTGATCAAAGGGGGCGTGCAGCACAGAGGCTTTGCCCTGATCGACACCTTCAGTCCCTGCGTGACGTACAACCACGACAACTCGCACGAATTCTTCAAGGAGCGGACCCGCAAGCTGGAAGAGATGGGCCATGACCCGACCGACTTCCACGGCGCCATGGAGAAGGGCCGGCTGTGGGGCGACGTCATTCCGATCGGCCTCTTCTGGAGACGCGAGGATCTGCCGGCGCTAGACCAGCTCGAACCGGTCCTTGGCGAAGGCGGCCCGCTGGCGCGCCGTCGGCTGGGCGTCGGCCCGGAGATCGCGCAAGCGCTCATCGAAGAGTTGATGTAGCTGTCGCGCGGCCCTGAACGACGGGCGCCACGCGGCGCTCGTCCGCGGGCCGATGCCAGAGGACCGCGCTATCGCCTACCGGCGGCTGACCTACGCCTTCGGCCGGAGGGAACTTGCCACCTACGGTTCCGCGGGCTACTCTGCCTGCAACTTCACCTTTTGAAGCAGAGGAGCCTGGCATGCGAGACCGGCTGATCTCCGGCGACAACCATATCGACCTCACCTACTGCCCACCCGATCTGTGGTCGTCGCAGGCTCCAGCCAAGTGGAAGCTCCTCGTTCCCCGCGTGGAGGAGCTGGAGGACGGCCTTCACTGGTTCGTGGAGGGGCAAGACCAGGGGATGTGGAACGGGGTGGGACCCCGGTTCCTGAAGTACCAGGCGGGCGTGTTTCGCCACGTCGACGAGATGAAGGCCAGTGGCTTCGAGTGGGACAGCCGACGCGGCGCGCAACCACGGCCAACCACCCCGGAGCTTCGGCTGGCGGACCTGGACCGAGACGGGCTCGACGCGGAGATCGTCTATGGGTGCCTGATGATCAATGACCTCATCGGGAGCGGGGAGCAGCGAGCCTGGGCGAACAAGATCTACAACGACTGGGCCGTGGACTTCGCCAAACGCTCCGATCCCAACCGGGTCTTTCCGCTCGCCATCCTCCCCAACAATGATCCGCTGGTGGCGGCCACTGAAGTGCGCCGCTGCGCCAAGATGGGGCTCAAGGGCGGAGATCTGGCCTTCAAGCGCCTGAGCGTTCCGCTCTACCATCACGACTGGTATCCGCTGTGGGAGGCGGCGGCCGAGTGTCGGTTCCCGATTTCCTTCCACTCGACGGGCTTCAAGGGGCTGCGGGCCCCGGAGACTCCTCAGATGGAGCAGGAGTGCATGACCGAATGGCGCCTCGTGCGCTCGGCACTGTTCCAGCTCGACGGGATGGAAGTTCTGGTCTCGTTGCTCGCCTCCGGAGCCTGCGAGAAGTATCCGGACTTCAAGTTCGTCCTCGGCGAATCCGGCGTGACCTGGATTCCCTATGTCTTCGATCGCCTGGACACGGAGTACGAGGACCGCGCCCGCGCCCTGGGATTCTCCATGAAACCCAGCGACTATTTCCGGCGCCAGGGGTATACGACCTATGAGCAGGATCAGTATCTCGAGCCGATCATCCCCTTGGTGGGCGAGGACAACATCATCTGGGGGGCGGACTACCCCCATCCTGACTGCGTCTGGCCCGAGTCTCGCCGACACATCGACGCCAACCTGGGCACGCTGCCGGAACGCGTCCGCCGCAAGATCACCTGCGAGAACGTGGCCGGGCTCTACGGCCTCGGCTAGTGTTCAAGGCGAGTCGGTACGCGCTCCTGCGTTGGCACCGGCTACCGAGGGCTGAAGGACGTCTCTGTCAAGTTGGTGGAGCTGAGGGGATTCGAACCCCTGACCCCAAGACTGCCAGGTCGCATCGAGGGTCAGAAGTCCTCGTGATTTAAGGGGCACGGGTGTGCAACACGCGGCAGAACGAGGAGTGATCCGCACCCCAGACGCAACCTGAGATTGGGGCCCCCCGGCCGCGGCCCCGCCCAAGATACCGCGACGGCTTCACGGTCAACTTGCAGCGCCGCATGAAGCGGGTTCATCGCTCCTCCGGCTGGCGCCACTGCTGTGGACGCACGTCGAAAACGCTCAGGGCGAGATGACGGGCGGTGCGGGGTACGACCGAGGTTCCCCGTTCTACCGCCCGCACTGCGGCCTCGCGCTCTTCTGAGTTGGCTCAGGCCGGCAACCCACCGTGCCGAGGCAGCGCGCGAGCGCATCGTGGCGTGGTTGGAGGATCAGCCGCGGAACGCGACGTACAACGGCGCGATGTACGTGGGCGACCGCAGTCGAATCCGCGACCACGGCTGAGGAGAACCACGCTGTGACTCGGCGCTCGTAGAGGGAGCGAACTGGCCTCTGGCTACTCAGCGCGTCGTGTGGCCAGGAGTCGTCGGAACGGTTCCGACCTTGCCCTTTCCCGGCGTCACTCCGTTCGGCGGGTTCGCCCTCCCTGGTGTGGTCGCGGACAGGTGTCCGGTCGCGACTCCCGAGGGGCTCTGGGCTCCGGGTGAGGTCAGCGCGGTTCCACGGCCAGCACCCACCGAGACGCCGCTCGGCGGCGTACCGTGACCAGCCCCAACGGCAGCGCCATGCCCACCGCCGCCCCCTTGCCCACCTCCGTCGCCGGCAGCAGCGGCGCCTCCAGCACCACCCGGGCCGCCGCCGGGACCGCCTCCTGGGCCACCGCCACCGCGCGCAAATGCCGGGCTCGCGATGAGAACGAGGATTGCTGTAACGGTCAGAGCGCGACGAGTCATCGCAATGTGACCTCCTGCCGGCACTCGCTTGGTTCAGCCGGCCGCCGCGTGGGTATCCAGGCCGTGCGCAGTGTATGTCGATCTCGACTGCATCGCTAGGCTCGCTCGTAGCTTTTGTTACTGACCACCCGTCTGGCTCGCGCTTAACTTCGGCGAGTGGTTACATTCCTCGTCATCGTCTCTCGGATCAGACCGGATCTATACGATCACATCACCCGGCAGTTCTTCGCCAACCCGCGCCACGCGCTCATCTTCGACCGCGACGAAGAATCAAGATGCCGGTGGCGCTCGACCGGCGACGGCGGAACCGGCGGACCGGATTGGAGATCGACCAAACGATTCGAGTTCAAGGCTGGGCGGTCGTGCCGATGGGGCACCCGCAGGAGGTGGACTGCCGGACTCGGGAGAGATTCTCTAAATGGAGCGCCGTCCATCATCGTCTGGTCGCGAAATGTGCACCTGTGGCACACGAGCGCGATCGCCACAGCCTCACCACCAAACCAGAGCACCGCAACGGACCGTGCCAGATTCCCGGGTGCGGCTGTCGGCCCTACGTCAGGGGTACACCGCCGCCTCGCCCGTCGGTCGGTTGATCCTGTTCTGCACCAAGGAGTAGCAGCTCCACCAACGCAGTCCCCCGGCTGTGGCCCAGGAGAGTGGGTCAGTTTGACGGTTGTCGACGCGGCCTGGCTCACGTCCCTTCGCCAGACGGATGGTGACGCTCGCACGAGCTGAGCGACCAGGGTTGAGCACTCAACGTTGGTCTGACAACCATGGTCACCGCGGTGACACGAACGGTCAGGTCCGTCAACAACCTTGCCAAGCGCCCCCTCCCGAGCGGACAGACCAATGGGTGTCTCTGAAAAGGACCGGGGATTGATCAGAGCCGTGGCATCGTAGGGACAGGGCCGAATACGCCTGGCGCTAGCAAGCGAATGCGTGAAGACACTGTTAGCAGTCGATGACGAGCCTTCAAACCTCCTGCTCATCCAGAGATGGCCGGCGAAGAGAGTGGAGTTGGACTTGACATGTCCAAGCCTCTCGATATGACAGCCTTCGTTGCGATGTTGCGAGCGAACCTCGCGTGACCGACCGCTCGGGTCGTCGCATATCTCTTCGAACAGCCCTCCTCGCTGGCTTCTGCCTGACTGCCGGTGTCAGCATCGTGTTCCTCGGCGTGCAGCGCTACATCTGGATGACCGGCGCGCTTGAGCGCGAGGAGCGCGAGCAAGACCTGGCGCTCGCTCGGGCGGTCGCGACGGGCCTCGACCGGTTCCTCGAGAACACTCAGCACGTCGTGGAGGGCCTCGCGGCCGAGGTAGCCGCGGGGCAGCTGCTGGATAAGCCATCGCTCCTGCAAGAGACGGTGGAGAACGCGGTTCGGCGCGAGCTGGCGTTCGACTCTCTCGCCGTCACGGATGACGCCGGCACCGCGGTCGCGATTGTCCCGCGGGTCAACGCGAAGGGGGCGTCGAACATCGGGATGCGGCTGAGTGATCGGCAGTGGTTCAAGGACGCGATGGCCGCCGCGGCACACCCGTCGTTCGACGTCATATTCGGCAGGGCCCATGGGCGCGCGACGATTGCGGTGGCGGCGCCGATTCGGTGGCGTGGCCGGATCAGCGGCGTCGCGACGGTGGGACTGGACCTGGAGCAGTTGCGCCGGGCGATTCACGAAGTGGATCCCGCGCGATCCGACCGACTCGTCGTGGTCGACGCGCACGGCCGGGTCATCGCCCACTCGTCGTCGGAGTGGGAGACGGACGCGCACGATCTGTCCAGTGAAGGGGTGTTCCGCGCGGCACAAACTCAGCGCGAGGGCACGATGCACTACGACTCCCTCTACACAGGGACCGCGCGGTCCGCAGCGTTCGTCCGTTCGCCCTCGACCGGGTGGGTCGTGTGGGCGTCTCGGGGTCCGGAGTCGGCCCGGGCGAAGACGACCTCTCTCCTCCGAGGGTTGGCGTGGTCAGGGATGGCGGCGGCCGTCATCGCGACGGTAGGGGCGGTCCTGATTAGCCGATTCCTGGCGCGCCCGTTCGCGGATCTTGCTCGGGCGATTCAGCACCTCGCGAATGGACGATTCCAGGACGCACAGATTCCCGACGACCGCGATTCGAAGATCCGAGAAGTGGGAGAGCTCCTCGGCGGATTCCGGACGATGGCGGAGCGGCTACGGCTCCAGCACGAAGACTTGGAAGCCCAGGTGTCGGCACGGACCCGGGCGCTCGAGCAGCAGACCCAGGACGCGCAGGCGACCGCGGGCATGCTCCGGGCCCAGGAGGCGATCCAGCGCGGATACGGCGAGCTCGCGGCGCTCCTGAACTCGCTGGACAGGAGCTTCGTGCTCGGCGAAGGGACCCGGAAGATCGCGGCGACGCTCGAGGCCCCACTGGTTGCCGTCTACCTCACCGGGGACGGGCCCACGGGGCTCCGGCTGAAGACTTATGCGGCCGTCGACTCCGGCATGTTCGAGACGAGCCTGCTGTCCCCCGCGGGGCTGCCGCACGAGGTGGCGCGGCGCGGGGAGCCCGTCGTCCTGTCGCCCGCCCCCGGCGCGGGCACCCTCGCGCTCCGCACCGGGGTAGGGGTCCTGGAGGCGGCGAGCGTCGTGGGCCTGCCTCTCCACTACCAGGACCGGTTCGTGGGCGTCCTAGTCGTGGCGACGCTGCACGCCCTGTCGGAGCATGCGCGCCACTTCCTCAACGACGCCGCGCGGCAGCTCTCAGTCGCACTCAATAACGCCGCCCTCTTCGAGTCCGTCCGGTATCAGTCCCAGCAACTGGAGACTCTCAACGCCGAGCTCAAGCTGGCCAGCGAGGTGAAGTCCGACTTCCTCGCTTCCATGTCCCACGAGCTGCGGACGCCGCTCAATTCCATCATCGGGTTCACGGAGCTCATGCTCACGAGCACGCGCGACACCTTGAGCGACCGTCAGCGGTCGGCCCTCGACCGCGTCCGGGAGAGTGGGCGACACCTTCTCAGTCTGATCAACGAAGTTCTCGACCTGTCGAAGATCGAGGCCGGGCGTATGGACGTGCGCCCCGAGTCGTTCACTGTTCCGCCCCTCGTCCAGGAATGCCTCGGCGCGATCGAGCCCCAGGCCCAGGCCAAGGGGCTGACCGTCCGTGCTACCGGCCTCGAGGGGGCGCCGGAGATCGTGCAGGACCGTGGCAAGGTCAAGCAGATCCTGATCAATCTCCTCTCCAACGCCGTCAAGTTCACCGATCGGGGCTCGGTCGAACTGAGGGTCGAGCGGCCCGACGACGCGTTCGTCTCGATCGCCGTAGCGGATTCCGGAATCGGGGTCAGCCTCGACGATCAGGCCGTCATCTTCGGGGCGTTCCGACAAGTTGAGTCCGCGACGACCCACGCCCGAGGCGGCACCGGGCTTGGACTGGCGATCAGTCGTCGGTTGGCGGAGCTCATGGGCGGCACGCTGACCGTGGAGAGCACGCCGGGACGAGGGAGCACCTTCACCCTGTCCCTCCCCACCCGACATCGGCCCCAGGCCGCGGCCGAGACGATCGAAGAACCGAAGGGCCAAGCGGGCGCGCCGGTCGTGCTCGTGATCGACGACGATCGGGACGTCGCGACGATCGTCCGGCAGGCGGTGGTGGACGAGCCTCTCACGGTCGAGTGGGCGGCCAACGCCGGTGACGGCCTCGCCAGGCTTCGAGCCCGCCGGCCGGTGGTCATCCTGCTCGACGTGATGCTCCAAGGCCACGATGACGGCTGGGACATACTCGGCACCCTGAAGACGGACCCTGCCACGCGAGACATCCCGGTCGTGGTGCACTCGGTCATCGACAACCCGCAACGCGCACGCCGGCTGGGAGCCGACGAGGTTCTCCCAAAGCCCGCGCCGCCGGCGCGCATTCGGGCGCTGCTTCGACGATACGTCGACGGGAGTCCTCGCGAGGATGGCCGTGAGTCCATCTGACTGGCCGACGCAGCGATCGCACCCGGCTCCCGGTCCGCGCGAGACGACGATCCTCGTGGTCGATGACAAAGAGGAGAACCGGGCCCTCATCCAAGCGATGTTCGATGGCCCGGAGTATCGGGTGCTCGAGGCGGCGGACGGGACGACCGGTCTCGCGCTGGCGCAGAGGGAGCGACTGGACTGTGTCCTCCTCGATCTCAACATGCCCGGCCTGACCGGCTTCGAGGTGCTGGAGCGCCTGGAAGCCGATCCCCGCACGCGGGAGGTACCCGTGATCATCCTGACGGCCAGCGACGAGCGCCTGGAGACGATGGAGCGGGCGCTGCGCGGCGGAGCCGTCGATTACCTCACCAAGCCTATCTCCCCCATGCGGGTTGCCATTCGCGTGCGCGGGGCGATCGAACGGCGCCGGCTCCTCCAGGAGGTGCAGGATCTGCGCGCCTCCTTCACGTCGATGCTGGTGCACGACCTCCGGTCGCCCCTGACCGTGATCACCGCCTACCTCGACATGCTCCTCCAGCCGGTGGTGGGGTCGCTCACCGAGGCCCAGCAGCGCTACCTCGGGAAGATGGGCCAGGCGGTGACCCGGATGCTTCGGCTCATCGGCGAGATCCTGGATCTCTCGAAGATCGAGGCCGGCAAATTCTCGGTGAGCCCCGAACCGATGGACCTCGCTGCAACAGTGGCCGAGGCGGCCGAGCGATTCAAGCCGGGGGCGGTCCACAACCGCGTCACCCTCGAGGTGCGGCGCCCGGGCACCCCCGTGCGGGTGTCGGCAGACCCGAGCCGCCTCGATCAGGTCCTGATGAATCTGCTCTCCAACGCGCTCAAGTTCACCCCGGAGGGGGGCGCGATCCGCGTTGAGGTGGCCGAGATCGGCGATGAGGTCGAGGTCGCGGTCCACGACTCTGGCCCGGGAATCCCGCCCGACGAACAGGCCCTCCTCTTCGAGAGGTTCAGCCAGACCAGCTCGGGGAAATCCGTCCAGGGAGGGAGCGGGCTCGGCCTGGTCATTTGCCGGCACTTGGTCGAGGCCCACGGCGGCCGGATCTGGGTCGAGAGCGAGCCCGGCCGTGGGACGTGCTTCACGTTTCGGCTGCCGCGGAACAGACCACGTCAAACCGCTTCGGGGACGGATAGATCAATGGTCAACCCCAGAATTTCAGCGTCCCGCTAGACTCCAGCGGATACGAGGGGCGAGCCGAGCGCCGCGGTCACAGCTGATGAGAGCCCGCGGTGCAGCGGGCGGCGCATCCGCTTCCACGACCTCCGGCACACGTTCGCGTCACGACTACTTCAGAACGGCGAATCGCCCGCGTACGTGAAGGAGCAGATGGGGCATCACTCGATCAAGGTCACCGTCGACATCTATGGCCATCTGGTGCCGGGATCGAACCGGGAGGCGGTCGATCGGCTCGACGTAACTGGCCGCAACCCAGACGCAACCGGGAGAACCGCTGCCGAGGTGGGTGTTGCGGAAGTCTCTGGAAAATTGGTGGAGCTGAGGGGATTCGAACCCCTGACCCCAAGACTGCCAGCCTTGTGCTCTCCCAACTGAGCTACAGCCCCACGCGACCGTCAACGTTACAGGGCGGCGCAGAATGTTGTCAAGGAAGGGAGTGGTAGGAAGGGAGTGGTAGGGGAGAGGGGACTCGAACCCCTACGCCCTTGCGGGCACCGCATTTTGAGTGCGGCGAGTAAACCAATTCCTCCACTCCCCCATCACACAAGAGGATACTCCGATCCTCGGGCGAAAAGGAACCACCCGGCCGTGGCCCGTCTGCGAACGAGGCAGAAACATTCGGCGCGCGATCGGCTCTCGCGTCGCGTCACGGGGGAGCCAGACAGCTCGCCGGCCGGGCTTCGGGCTCGATGACGGCCACAAGCTTGTGCGAGCTGGGAGTTGTCGCCTGAATTCGCGCTGGGGACGGCCGGTTCGGGTGATGAAACGCACGGCAAGATGCGGGCACGGATGCTCGACGATGAACGCTCCGCGGCGGCCGCCTTGATACGGCCGAGAAGCCGGGCGTCCGAAAGGACGTTCGGCGGAGTCGGTCCACCGTCTGCCTCAGCAGCGTAGCGTTCTCCTCTACGACGTGGACGGCCAGTTGCTGACGCGCCGCGAAGGCTTCGGCGTTCGGATCCGATTCGGTCCTGGGGACGCGGCCAGAAGCGGACCCGCCCTTGGGGAATCCATCTCGCGGCGCTTGGCGCGCGCGCCGCCGTCAGCGTCCGAGGGACCGCGGCGTCCATGGCCGTAGTAGACTACCTCCGACCATGGGTGAGCGAACGTTCGCGGAGGACGTCAAGCAGCTCGGCTACGGCGCGGGCCAGGTCCTGCAGGGCGAGGGGATCCTCGCGATAACCAAGGCGGTCCTCCAGTCCGGGGTGTCCTACGTCGGCGGGTATCCCGGCGCGCCCGTCTCCCACCTCCTCGATGTCATGGCTGATGCGAACGAGCCGCTGCTCCGGCCGATGGGGATCTACTTCGAGGCCTCCGGCAGTGAGGCGTCGGCGGCTGCGCTCCTGGGCGCGTCGCTCAACTATCCGATGCGCGGGGTCGTGACGTGGAAGTCGGTCGTCGGCACCAACGTCGCCTCTGACGCGCTCTCCCACGTCGCCTCGGCCGGCGTCGTCGGCGGCGCTCTGATCGTCATCGGCGAGGACTACGGCGAGGGAGCGAGCATCCTCCAAGAGCGCACCCACTCGGCGGCGCTCAAGTCGAGCCTGCCGCTGCTCGACCCTCGCAACAGCCTGCCCGCGTTCGCGCGCTTCGTGGAGGAGGGCTTCAGCCTCTCGGAGGCGTGCAACCAGCCGGTGCTCTTCAGCATCCGAATCCGCGCCGCCCACATGCGGGGCACGATGGTCTGTAAGGACAACGTCCCGCCGAAGATCGGCATGCGATCCCCCCTCGACCACCCAGTCTTCACGCTCGAAAAGATCAACCTCCCGCCCTTCACCTACGCCATGGAGGCGCAGAAGGTCGAGCACCGGCTGCCGGCGGCCCAGCGGTACATCCGCGAGCATCGGCTCAACGAGCACCATCGGGGCACGGAGCCGTCGATCGGGATCGTCATGCAGGGAGGGCTCTACGACACGACCGTCCGGGCGCTCGGCCTCCTGGGCGCGGCCGACCCCTACGGCGCGTCCCCGGTGCCGCTGCTCGTCCTCAACGCGATCCACCCGCTCGTGCCCGAGGAGCTGCTGGAATTCCTGGCGGGCAAGCGGCGGGTCCTCGTGGTCGAGGAGGGCATGCCGAACTACATTGAGCAACAGCTCAAGGCGCTCGCGCAGGACGAGCGGCTGGCCGTGGAGATCCACGGCAAAGACCTGTTTGGTCGGTACGGCGAGTACGTGCCGCGCCTCGTGCTGAGCGGGCTGACCCGGTTCCTGACCATGGAGCCCCTCTCGGCGGTCGCCGCCACGGAGGTGGAGCGGCGGTTCGAGGCGCTCGGCGCCCACCGCGCCCAGATCGGGACGGTGCTCCCGGCGCCGATCGCCAAGCGGCCGCCGACGTTCTGCACGGGATGCCCGGAGCGCCCCGTGTTCAGCGCGATGAAAATCCTCCGCGACCGGGAGCCTGGAGTCGGCGACACGCACGTGTCCGCGGACATCGGCTGCCACTCGTTTGGCACCCAGGCGCCCTTCAACGTCGGCAACACGATCCTCGGCTACGGCATGGGTCTCGCGTCCTCGAACGCGGTGGCGCCGCTCTTCAGCAAGCGGGTTGTCTCGGTGATGGGCGACGGCGGCTTTTGGCATAACGGCCTCGCCAACGGCGTGGCCAACGCGGTGTTCAACCGGCAGGACTCGGTGCTCGTGATCCTCGAGAACTTCTACACGTCGGCCACGGGCCAACAGCACAACCCCTCGACCGGCAGAAACGCGCGCAACGAGCCAACCGCGATGACGATTCCGCGGGCGCTGCGGGGCCTTGGTGTCCGGTGGATCAGGACCGTGAATGCCTACCGGATCGCGGAGGTGATGGGCACCTTGCGCGAAGCCCTCACGACCCGCGAGAGCGGCCTCAAGGTCGTCATCGCGCGTGGCGAGTGCCAGCTCGAGCGCCAGCGGCGGGAGAAGCCGCTGGCACGAAAGCAGTCGGCGGCCGGGCAGCGGGTCGCCCAGCCGAGGTTCGGCGTGGATCCCGACGTCTGTACCGGGGACCACTCGTGCATGCGGCTGAACGGCTGCCCCTCGCTCACACTTCGTGACAATCCCGACCCGCTCCGCGACGACCCAATCGCCCACGTCGATGCCTCGTGCGTGGGTTGCGGCGTCTGCGGCGAGGTCGCGCACGCCGCAGTGCTCTGCCCGTCCTTCTACGAGGTGACGTCAGTCACGAACCCCGGGCGCTGGGAGCGCTTCCTCGGTCGCGCCCGGCGGCGTGTCATCGGCGCACTGGCTGGCGGCTGAACGGTGGCCGACGACCGCATCGTCAGCGTGCTGATCGCCGCCGTCGGCGGGCAAGGCGGCGGGGTGCTCTCCGAGTGGATCGTCGACGCCGCGATGCTCGGGGGCTACCCCGCGCAGAGCACATCCATCCCCGGGGTGGCCCAGCGGACGGGCTCGACCTCGTACGTCGTCGAGATCTTCTCGAGGCCGCGCGCGGAATCGGACGGCCGGGAGCCCGTCTTCTGCCTGTTCCCCGTGCCCGGCGCCCTCGACGTCCTCCTGGCCCCGGAGCTCCTCGAGGTGGGCCGGGCGATCGAGGCCGGGTTCGCATCGCCGTCGCGCACGACGATCATCGCCAGCACGCACCGGCTCTACTCGATCCACGAAAAAATGCCGCCGGGCGAGGCGATCTACCCGAGCGAGCGGATCCTCGCGGCGGCGCGGGCCTTCTCCCGGCGTTTCGTCGGGTTCGACGCGCTCGCGGTCGCGCGCGAGCACGGGACCGAAGTCAACGCCGTCCTCCTCGGCGCGCTGGCGGCGGCCGACGTGCTGCCGATCGGCGCCGGGGCGTTTCGCAAAGCCATCGAGCGGAAGGGCGTGCAGGTCACGTCCAACCTCAAGGGCTTCGAGGTCGGCGGGGACGTCGTGCGAACGGGGGTGGCGTCGCCCAGGGTCGCGCCGATCGCCACCGCGCCCCCGGCGCGCCTCGAGTTCGCCGAGGAGTGCGCGGGCTTTCCCGAGCCGCTGAGACCGATCGTCGGCGTGGCGCTCGGGCGGCTCGTGGATTACCAGGATCGCGCCTACGCCCGGCGCTTCCTCGAGCGGCTCCAGCCGATCGTCGCCCTCGACCGCGACCCCTACACGCTCTCCACGATCGCGGCCAGGCAGCTCGCCGTGTGGATGACGTACGAGGACGCCATCCGCGTGGCCGACCTCAAGACGCGCGCGGCGCGCTTCCGGCGGATCGAAGCCGAGCAGCCGGCGGCCGGCCCGCTCGTCGTCACCGACTACCTGAAGCCCGATCTCGACGAGCTCTACGGCATCCTGCCCTATCGGCTGGTGCGGCGGTTCGCGGCGTGGGCAGAGCGCCGGTGGCCGCGCGGGCGGCCGACGCTCGGCCAGCGCGTCAGGACGACGACCGTAAGCGGCTTTCTGCGGCTGTGGCTCCTAGCCCGGCTCCGGCCCCTCCGGCCGGTCTCCTACCGCGCCCATCACGAGCACGCTCTGATGGTCCGGTGGCTC
>WNFO01002852.1_pt1 | contig 35502 bp, 29 predicted proteins | sample 5400251 | NCBI WGS metagenome assembly WNFO01 (sample SAMN13153354, study PRJNA577476) | soil metagenome | isolation source: 100 cm saprolite under Madrone tree | place: USA:California | collected 2016-06-14
CTCGGTATGATGCCCGCCTTCGCCACGACAGATGCGGTCGATATCCGCGCAACACAAACCATCGCGGTCGACAATCTTAAGGACGGCGTTGATAAGATCATCAAAGACGGAGTCAACAACATCGCCACGACGGGCACCTATGGCGAATGCTATAACCTACTCCTCGACGAATTTAAGACGTTGGCGGTTGCAACCGTAGAGACCGTTAAGAAAAGAGTGCCGCTTTTTATTGGCTGTACAAGCCCCAATCCCCGGGAGGTCATACAGAAGATGAATTTTGTAAAAGACCTCGGAGCAGATGGTGTGTTACTGGGAGTCCCTTACTACGAAACACTTCATGTGCAAGACGCAATCAAGTTTTACCACGACATCGCTGATCTTTTTCCGAGCCTCAACATCCTTATTTACCACAATCCCGACAACCACAAGTTCACAATACCGGTCTCAGCGTTTAAAGAACTGGTGAAGAAGCCCACTATCATCGGCATGAAAGACAGCCATAGAAGTACGCAAGCATTCATCAACTTGCAAAAGATCGTTAGAGGAAAGATCAGTGTTTTCGTGAACCAAACCCAACTGTATCCGTACTACCGACTTGGCGCCGCTGGCTGCTGGTCGACGGAAGTCTGGATGGGTCCCTGGCCAGTACTGTACTTGCTGGACCTCGTCCGACGAGGCGAGGATGAAATGGCGCTGGAAGTCACCGCTGATATCGTCGGCGATGGAAGCGGCGGTAAACCCGTGCCAGGTGCGGGTAACAAGCGCCCGGCGGAGTTTGCGGACTACTGTAAGGTCGGGCCAACTCGTATACCTTTCATAACATTCCCTGAGGCCGAACTCGCCAAGGCTAAACGGCGTGCCGAGCACTGGATGAAGCTCAACGCCAAATATCGCTCGTTAGTGGAAGCACAGCGATCTCGCTCAGCAGCATAGATAGGTTGTTCAGCCTTAGCGGCGCGGCGACACCTTAACATTGATAACTCCGGCCCCCGTCAGGGGTTATTTGCCTCTATTATTAAGCATTTGAACAGCAGGCTGGCTGCCAGCTTGTTTCTTACTCTTTTCTGTTGGCTAGTCCACTTTCCTGAATTTCGAACGCGTTTCAAGCCATACTTGCTAAAGAACAGTAGCGGCCTTATCATAAGCCGGAGAAAGTAGCTGCGCGGGAGGATTCATGGGATTTTATGCAGATCCGTGGTTGCGTGAGGCTCGTAATAAGATAGACGCTCATCCCGAGCAAACATCTGGAGCAAATAATTGGAGCACCGCCGACTTTGAGAAAATCTCGGAGGCGGTTGAGAAAGCGATCAAGGCTGCTCTAGTGGAGCGCCACGGAAGCATTCCGCAGCAACATGATCACAGAAAACTTGTGTCCCTCTGCCAGACAACGGGTGTTTGGGACGTTCTCCCGCCGGCGCTAAAGGGTTTAGTGGAAGAAGTAGAATCTTACCGCTCAGCAAATCCTTCCGAACCCCTTGGGTCTACAACATCGTCTCCAGAGCAGCTTCAACGGTATTTCCTTATTGCACGCCGTCTTATAGACTATGTAGAATACCACGTTATCGGAAACGATTCTGTTTTAAGACGGCTTAAAGTGGCTTAATAACATCAACAGTATCTTAGTTATGCTTGGTTGAATTTTCCCCGCACCGCACTACCTACCGTTATCCCAGCGCCGGAGATCCCTCGGACAAACAATTTTCAAAAGTTTCCCATTCGGCGGCTACGCGCCGTGATTGGCAGGCAGGCTAACCGAGATAGCGAATGATGACGATTACGAACCCATGATCTATGCGGCACCGCCGTGATCTTGATCCGGTGCAAAAGCCAAAATGAGTCACCGCACAGCCCGATAAACAGAATAACTATGGCAATTGCTGCATTTGCTCGAGTCCGGCAGCATGATGCTTCTACGTTTCACATTCGCAAAGCGAACCCAGGACCTGGCCCTCGTCAGATGCCGTTAAGGTTTGATCCGCGGCGGGCGAGACTCTTTCCTTCGTTATTGCTTTTTCCCCGTCTCTTCCCGAACGTCCGAGGACTTTACCCACCCAATCAGACCCTTCTGGGTCTTTACCATGTACCATTCATTACCACTGTTGCTTTGGCCCATTGGAACGAGAGTATCTCCCTGGGAGAGATCGGCTATTTTTTCTGCCTCATCGTCCTGCCGCGGGTAGAGCACAGCCTGTCTTGATGCAACAACCAATCGAGATGGGACAGGACGATCTCCAACATCTCGCACGCCCTGAGAGATGTTGCTGCTTTTACCATTCTGTGAGCGCCCTCCGGGGATGGCGGGATTCGCACCACCCTGCCTCTGACCAACGCCTCCTAATACTCGCCCATATTCACCGAAGGCTTGAGCCAGGAGCTCACCCGGAGCCAAAAATCCCATCCATAGCCCAAACGTTAACGCTCTCATGATGTGCATAACAAAAACCCCTTTTGTGAAAAAAATGACATAAGAAGGATACTATGCTATCGGGTTTGCAACAAGGAAGACGAAGCCTTTTCCGACGCAAAAACCGTCTGGTCAGAAGCGACCGACGATATGCACGTGATTGGCGAGAGCAATGTGGCGAGGCCGAAGACTTTGGCGAACTTTCGGGATGAACACCGGTAATGTTTTCGTTGGTTAGCCGACAAGCGAGAGAGCATACTGTCTTCAAAAATTTGGGCTATGGGCTCACAGACGGATTTTTTTATGTTTTATTGAGATTGGTATTGTAAAGCTCGACTCTCTTCTTTGGCCTGCGAAAAGTGAAAAGGATAGTCACCACAATGAGAGTAATAAGAGTAGTGGCAGAAACTATGAGCCCAATCATAAATGACCTGGGTTCATAGCGAAACTCCACAGTGTGATTACCCGCAGGCAACGGGACGGCGCGGAAGAATAGGTTCGCTCTTCGGATAACTTCCTCTCTGCCGTCCACGAAAGCCTTCCATCCCGGATAGTAAGAGTCGGCGAGAACCAAGATTCCCTCGTTATGAGTTGACGTCGCTATCGTAACAAGTTCATTCTCATACCGCACAATTTTGGCCGTCCCATTCAACTGACGTGCTGGTGACATCGGTATCTCACTATCAAGCACGACCTCTCGCGTTGGATCAAATGCAGCACTGGATAACTGGCGCAAGACTTCTTTTGAGTCCTTTCCCACCAGGATCTTATCCACTATATAAGCTCGCGGAATCGTTCCCTCGATCTTATACAGCCATGAAAAGGAGTCAGGGAAACGACCGATCAGCCGCGTGCCCTCTTCGGGTAGAGATTGGAACGCTACTAGGTATTTCACGTTGAACGTGCGCAAAAGTTTCAACTGACTGGTAAAATCGAGCTGATTGGCAAAGAATAGAAAATCCGTATACGGCTGCCTCCCCAGCGCATCGATTTCCTGAAAATAGTCAACGCCATATAACAGCCCCGCATTAGGCAGAAGGTTTTTGAACGATGCCGCGATCGATTCTTGCAATGTTGGTCGCCCCAGGACTGTTACCGAACTGGGGTGTAGGTCTCGACCTGACGGAAAGTAAAAAAATCGATTGGGGTCAGTTTCTCGTGTCTGTGCGACAAGCTCGCTTTCATAAACGAAGCCGGGATTCACGGGAAATAGAAACCCTTTATGCGCCCAAGCAAGATCAACAAAAACCGCCGATACCATAAGAACGCCAAAAAGGGGTAGTCGGATCGCTTTGGTCTTTGCCAAGGTAATTAACAATAGGAATCCTAAAGATAGGACAACTTGCCGATCCAAATTTGACAGCGCCGCGGCTACCATTTTGGCATGGTCCGAAGATGACAACGGATTCCTGCTTTGCGCAGCTATTAAACGGGCGAGTAGATCCAGATTGAAATTAAACAAAATCGAGAGCGCCACCCAGAATACACATACGGCAGCGAGGATGATCAGCACAGTAATTTTTTCGCGCAAAGAGCTGAAGTAAGACCAGAGACTGATCCCAAAAACAGAAATTGCTCCCAAGTAGTAACTTAGAAAAAGCGGCGCTTCCTGTCCAAAAAAAAGACGTATGCCCTTGGAGGTAGTGAGATCAATCTCCTTGTCAAGGAAGAATAGGTTTAGCAGACTTGCGGGTTTAAGCGACCAATGAAAGGCCTCTTGTGGCGGGATCGGTTGTTGTCTCCGGGATTCCAAAAAAAGTTCGACTGTGGGAAGGACTTGCACCATAACGAGTCCCAGGACTAAAAGATTCGCGGCTAGTAAAATAGACCATACCTTGACAGACGATATTGTGGGCACAGACTGTCTGACTCTCATCCCATCGAGAAGAACCAAGACCATGCTAATGGCAAATAGCTCGGGAGAACCTGCCACAAATTGCATCGCTGTGATCAAGGTGAATGCTAGAAAATTCCTCCAGGACGTCGAGCGAAGGACCCTCTCCCAAAAAAATATTATCCAAGGGAGCCAGACTGCGGTTTGAAAGTGATTCGACAAGTTCGTTAGAGAGACAACAGTACCTCCGAGACCGAACAGCAAGGCGCCCACGATTGACAAATAGGGAGGAAATCGCCAGCTCCGGCAGAAGTAATAAGCTCCGGTCCCTGCTATCAAGAAGTGCAATATGAAAATGACCCGGATGGCTGAAAAGAACGGTAAAACCAAAAGTAAAAGGTGCGGGGGGTAGAACACGCCTGACTGGAAGGCAGCCAACAGTGGAAACCCCATCGCCATGTGGCGATTCCAGAGCGGCAGTTCTCCAGCTCTAAAACTTTCATAGAGAGCGAACCTTAAGGGATAAAAATATGGACCTAGGTCGCGGAAGAACGGGACTTGCTCTTGGAGAATCAAGTCTTGGCAGAACCAGAGAATTAACGAGGATAAGATTAAAAAAGGTACGAGCCTGGATAAGCTATCTCGCCAAACAATTCTCGCACCCTTAAGTCGTTGGTTGTTTGTTGATAGCCGGAAGGCTATATCGGGTAGCCAACAAAGAAAAGGGGGTGGTCGATCACGACTCACCCCCTTTGCGGACAACTTCACGTACGGATGATAGTTCCTCTTACTGACAGGGACCTCCCGTGATCTGACCGGTCCCACTACTAAAGGTCCACGTGTCGGTAGCACAGTTGGCATGCCTAGCTGTTATCGAGAAGGCGTTCGTTGCTACCGTCGCAGTCGACGTTACGTCATTGCTCTTGTTAAATCCTGTCGGTATTCCGCTAGTCATCGCTCCACCCTTGTACGTGAAGGCTTGGGTGAAGTAGGCTTCCTGCGCCGTAGCCGCGTTCCTAAGGTCTGATTTTACTTGTGCTTCATAGCCACGCTTTCTATAAGCCGAGAACTGAGGAATCGCGATCGCAGCCAAGATACCGATGATGGCTACCACTACGAGAAGTTCGATAAGTGTAAACCCGGATTCGTTCCGTAACCTTAATTTATCCACTTGTGAAATACTCCCTTCGTTATATTTTCCCGTTTGTTATTAAGCTTCGCTGCGGCCTCCTACGGGAATGGAGGTCACAAGCAACTCGATCACGGATAACACTTCCTTTCCATCCTCACCTCCTTGGAAGTGCGTTCGGAAGCGTAAAACTTGAGTTGCTTCGAGAGCAAATCCAGGGCCACTCAGAATCCACAAACTGGAAAAAGGGATTTTCTTAAATGATGTCACATTCGCAGTCAAGGTAAGTAAATATCTCAATTTTTATAGTATGTTATCTCTATCAGAAGACGTGTAGCTATTATCAGCAATTTGAGGCGCGAGACTTTGAAGATCTACTTTACGTAAAAGTACACTCACCTGAGTAACAAAATTTGTTACCGCCCTTCGGTTGCATCCTCGGCAAAGCTTATGTTCTTAGGATTCAGCAAACCGTATTTTTCCAGTCGATGACGTAGCGATCTGTAATTAATGCCCAGAATTTCAGCAGCCCGTTTCTGGACACCGTTCGCTCTCTTGAGTGCCCCCAAGAGTATACACTTTTCATGTGTTTCTAATTCGACGTCCAAGGATAACCCTTTGGCGAAAAACAGATCCGCGCCACCTGGCGCGGATCGCTCAAAAACCTCGGCCTCCTCGTTAATAGGCACTCCTCTGATATGCGCTGGTAGATCTTCTTCGGTCATAATATTCTTATTCGCTACCGCGACGGCATGTTCGATAATGTTTTCCAGCTCACGGACATTCCCTGGATAGCCATAGCTCATTAGATGCATCAGTGCCCCGCTCGATATTTCCTCAACTTGCTTGCCATGGGAAGCGGCAAACTTACGCATGAAATGATGGGCCAGCGTTGGAATATCCTCCTTTCTGTTGCGAAGCGGCGGCATCACTATCTGAACGACGTTTAGCCGATAAAATAGATCTCCTCGAAATCGTCCGTCGTCCATCTCCTTTCGCAAATCTCGGTTCGTCGCGGAAATAACCCGCACATCAACTTTGATCTGCTTGCTGCTCCCTACCGGCGTAAAAGCTTTCTCTTGTAAAACCCTCAGCAGTTTCACCTGCAAATGGAGCGGCAGCTCCCCAACCTCATCAAGAAAGATCGTGCCTTGATCAGCCTGTTTGAATAACCCCAGATGTTCAGCAACAGCACCAGTGAAGGCGCCGCGGGCATGTCCAAACAGCTCGCTTTCGATCAGGGTCTCGGGTATGGCGCCGCAATTGACGGCAACGAAAGGCATGTTTTTCCTTGATCCATTAAGATGAATCGCGCGCGCGATCAGTTCTTTGCCGGTCCCGCTTTCACCTGTAATCAGAACGTTCGTGCTACTTCTCGCCACCTTTTGAACGAGATGGTAGATCTTTTCGATTCCGCCGCTCTTGCCAATGATACCTTCGAAATAGAAATCCGCATCGCCAACTGCGGCAGGCCTTTGCTCCAGGTCGAACTCCCGCGCCCGGCGCAACTGGTCCTCAAGTCGGAGTTTCTCCTCAACCTCTTTTTGCTTACTGATGTCTTCGAAGATCGAGACATAACCGATGAGCTGTACGCTTGCGTTGCTCAAAGGCGCCAGCGTAAGTCGTAACTGTTTCTGGTTTCCCTGAGAGGTGACAAAAATGATCTCGTCGGTCAAGACACTTCGCCCTTCCCGTGGGCCATTAAAGTTGTACGTCATCCCTGGAAATATCTGGTCTAACTTCTTTCCTTTGACGCTTGTCTCCTGGAGCGATGTCAAATTCTGAGCCTGGGTATTAAAGTAGTTTATGCGCCCTTCCGCATCCGTAATCGCGACCCCATTACCCACCCCCTGTAGAAGAGTTTCTTTGAGCGCTTCGAGCTCCTGGTAATCCGTATGTTTCTCTTTGAGCAATCTTTCAGTCTCGCTGAGTTTACTAGCAAGAAATCCGCCCAGGCCGGCAATGGCGAAGAAACTACCTATGTTAAGTACGACAGGCATCAACTGCGACCATGAGACGGGCATGCCGCTGCCGTGATGAAAAGCGTTGGTCCAACTCAGGAGCGCCACATAGCACAGACTGGAAAACCCTGCCGTGAAGAACGCGCCACGGTAAAACAGCAGAATGGCCCCGTTCATCACAGCGAGATCGTAGAGAAAGGGGAAGGGGCTCAAGAAATCTCCTGTGAGCCAGATGATGCCGGTAATCAAGACGACATCGAAATCGACTTGGAGATGCGCAAAGAAACCAAGATCAGGGATATGAGGCAGGACGAGAGCTGATCCAATGGAAATAGCGTAGGTAATGATGAGCGGAATCGAAAGCGTGTAAAAGAAATGAAGATCCCCGTCTTGTTTGAAAAAGTGGAAGAGTGCCGTCGCGCCCAGAAAAAAGGACAGGATGACGACTCGGAGAAAGAGCAACCATCTTATTTTCTCTGCCAAATCCTTGCGCTCGTCCATTGCGGTAAGGGATTAACCTCCAACGACACGTGAAGAGATTCTGGATTGTGAGTCTGTCCTAAGACACGACAGAACCCAACTGGAAGATCGGCAGATACATTGAGATAACCAGTCCACCGAGGATCACTCCGAGAACCACCATGATCATGGGCTCCATGAGCGCAGTCAAATTGGCCACGGCGTCATCCACTTCATCTTCGTAAAGCTCAGCGACCTTTCTAAGCATGTTATCCAGTCCGCCGGTGTTCTCGCCGACTGCCACCATCTGGCAAACCATTGGCGGAAAGATCTTACTCTCCCGCAGAGGGTCAGCCACCGTCCTCCCCTGACTGATGCTTACTCGGCTGTCCATGATCGCTTTCTCAATTACACGGTTACCTGCGGTCCTGGCCGTAATCGCCAAGCCGTCAAGGATTGGCACGCCGGAGCTCAGGAGAATAGCCATGTTTTGTGAGAAACGAGCCACCGCAACCTTTCGCAGCAAATCGCCCACAACGGGCAGCCTGAGCAGCAATCGATCAATGTTCATTTGTCCATTATCGGTTCGGTAATAGAAACGAATTGCGACGATGATTCCGACGAGGGCAAAAACCATATAAATGCAGTTGGCACGAACCCAATTGCTGATGTTGATAGTTATCTGCGTCGGCGCCGGGAGAGCTTTTCCCATGCTACCGTAAAGTTCAGCGAAAACAGGGATAACAAAGATCAGTAAGATGGCAACGACGACGATTGCGACAACGATGATCGTGCAGGGATAAATCATTGCCCCTTTAACTTTTTTCTTGAGTTTGTTGGCCTTTTCGATGAATAAAGCAATCCGATTCAGAATCGCGTTCAAGACACCGCCCGCTTCACCGGCTTGGACCATGTTGACATACAGGTCATCGAAGATCCTCGGATGCTTCCGAAGCCCTTCAGCCAACGTAGAGCCGCCTTCGACATCCTGCTTGATCGTACGTAATGTATTGCGAAGCAACTTACTTTCGGTTTGTTCAGCCTGAATATCCAAGCATTGTACGATGGGTAGGCCTGCGTCGATCATCGTAGCGAACTGGCGAGTGAAAACAGAAAGATCACGGGCCTTGAGCCTTTCACCAAAGCCGGGGATACTGATTTCTTTATCCAATCCCCTGCCCTTTTCCCGAATCCGGTTCGCTATCGGCCGAATTCTGCGATCCCGAAGGATCGCAAAAACAGCTTCCAGGTTGGGCGCCTCAACCTCCCCTTTTAGGACTCGTCCCTGGGCAGTCTTTCCTTCCCACAGGAATATTGCCATTGCTCTCCGTCCTCTCTTGAAGCCCGAGCTATAACTCGATTTCGATTAACGACATAATACTTAAGCTGGCGTTACGCTTCTACTCGGGAGTCGTCGCTTTGGCGTCAGAAACCCAACGAAAAAACTGATCCAAACCCTTTGTCCGTATCAGTTACACGAACTGTTTCCTCGATGGTCGTTAGCCCCTCCCGAACTTTCTGCAGGGCACTCATGCGTAGCGTGCATAAGCCCAGTTTCACAGCTTCTCTCTTCAACTCAACGACCGATGCATTCCGCAGGATCAACTCCTTAAGACCCTCGTGCATGACCATCACCTCATAGATGGCCAAACGCCCCCGGTAGCCGGTGCCGTTGCAACTGCCGCAGCCCCGCCCATGAAAAGTAGAAAAGCCCGCGCCAACCTCTGCTGGATCCACGCCCAAATTGATCAATATCTCTGGACTCGCTTCCACCGGCTCTTTACACTTCTCGCAGATGCGACGTACCAATCTTTGGGCCGCGATAAGATTGATAGACGAAATCAGAAGGAAAGTCTCGACCCCCATGTTGATTAAGCGATCGACGGTAGAGGGAGCGTCATTGGTATGGAGGGTACTGAGAACTAAATGGCCCGTCAGCGCCGCTTTAACGGCGATCTGAGCGGTTTCAAGGTCACGGATTTCTCCCACCATAATGATGTCTGGGTCCTGCCGCAGAAACGACCGTAACGCGGCCGCAAAGGTTAACCCGATTTGCTCTCGGACCTGCACCTGATTGATTCCAACTAAGTTGTATTCGACAGGGTCCTCAGCTGTAGAAATGTTTACGTCTGGTTTGTTGAGCTCTGAGAGCGCGGAGTATAGCGTTTTGGGGATCAAAGCCAAGTTTAGACATATCCAGCTGGAGATTGGATTTGTCCAATAATCGCATGACGACCTTCTCGCCAAATAAGGTAGGGAGGATGGAGACGCGGATATCCAACTCTCCTCCTACCCCCATCTTCAGCTTAATGCGGCCATCCTGCGTCAGGCGTCGTTCCGCAATATCCAGTCCCGCCATGACCTTGAGGCGGGACACTAAAGGATTCTTGAGCCGAAGGGGCGGGGTCATGATTTCCTGAAGGACCCCGTCGACTCGGAAGCGCACGCGAAAGATTTTCTCATAAGGCTCAATGTGAATATCACTGGCTCGCCGCTTTGCGGCGTCCGCCAAAATGGCATTCACCAGCGTCACCACCGGCGCTTCCATGGTGGCCTGCTGAAGTTCCTGGAGGTTTACGTCGTCCGTTTCGTGGATAACCTCCATCTCCCCATCGCCAAACTTTTTCAAGACCTCGTCGTAGCTTACGCCTCCGAACCGATGATCGAGAGTTTTCTTGATTGCCGAGGGAGAGGCTAGCACAACCCTTACACCATAGCCGGTAATGAACTTCACCTCGTTGATCGCGACAAGGTCCGTTGGGTCGGCCATTGCAACTGTCAAAGTGGACCCAAGAAGCTTTACTGGAACTAACTGATGCTTTTGAACGAGCTGAGGTGGTACGAGGCTAAAGACGGAATCCTCGATTTCCGAAGGACTTAACTCGACTTTTTCGATACTGAACTGCTTAGCAAGAAACTCCGTAAGGGTATCTTCGCTGGTAAATCCCAGCCGGACGAGCTCCCTAATAACGCTAGAGCCACTGTCACGCTCCTTTTCCAGGACTTGAGTAAGCTGATCCCGGGAAACGATTCCACCCCGGACCAGTAGTTCCGCGATACGTGGTTCCATTCGAAATAGTTATCCGAAAGATGTAAATTATCTTAAAAGAAAGCTAATTCTGTCAATAGGCTATAACAAAAGAATGTAGTTTTATTCAGAAATAAACTGACTAACGAGCTGGAAGGAGTCGAAAATTACGGCTTTTGGCGCAGCGCGGCCTGTGCGGCCGCGAGTTTAGCGATAGGAACACGGAAAGGGGAACAACTTACGTAGTCCAACCCAATCTCATGGCAAAAGGCCACTGATCTTGGATCACCGCCGTGCTCTCCACAGATACCGATCTCTAGGTTTCGGCGTACTTTCCGTCCTTTTGTGATGGCGATCTGCATCAGCGCGCCGACTCCGTCGCGATCCACACTGACAAAGGGATCCTCAGCCAATAACCCGTCAAGTACGTAGGTAGGTAGAAATTTCCCGGCATCATCCCGCGACAAGCCCAGACAGGTCTGTGTTAGATCGTTGGTACCGAAGGAGAAAAACTCGGCTTCCTCGGCGATTTCATCGGCCACCAGGCAGGCTCTAGGAAGCTCTATCATGGTCCCGATCAGATAGCGGAGCTTAACTCCGTAAGAAGCCATCGTTTCGTTGGCAACCTGTTCAACAATCTTCCTCTGCGCGACCAATTCACCACGGGAGCCCACCAAAGGAATCATCACCTCGGGGAAAGGATTCTTTCCCTCCTTGCGTAACTCGCATGCGGCTTCGAAGATTGCCCGTGCCTGCATCTCGGTGATCTCCGGAGTCATCCCTATGGGGGAGAAATTCGTGTAACGGGGGATCCAGCGTGCGGATGGTCACGGGAAGACCACCCATAATGTCGAGGATACCTTTGAAGTCTTCTTTTTGCATAGGCAGTAATTTTGCCAATGCCCGCCGCCTACCCGCTTCGTCGTCCGCCAGAATCATCTCGCGTACGGCTTGAATCCTGTCGCCTTGAAAAAACATGTGCTCCGTCCGGCAGAGACCGATGCCTTCGGCGCCAAAGGCTTTCGCCACTCGAGCTTGGTCGGGTTGATCCGTATTGGTACGGACGCCAAGCGTGCGCATTTCGTCCGCCCACTTCATGAGCCTGGCATACTGCTGATAGACCCGCGACTTTTTCGCCTCCAGCGTTCCTTCAACGAGGACCTGCAACACCTCAGATGGACGCGTCTTAATTTCTCCCTGGATTACCTCCCCCGTGCTCCCATCAACCGAGAGCCAATCCCCCTCATGCAAAACTGTCTCTCCCACGCGCATCATGCGCGAGCTGTAGTCGATGGACAATGCCTCACACCCGGCTACACAAACCTTTCCCATCTGCCGGGCAACTAAAGCCGCGTGTGATGTCATCCCGCCTCTAGCGGTAAGAATTCCCTGTGCTGCCTCCATGCCGCGGATATCGTCGGGGCTGGTCTCAGTTCGGCACAAGACGACCTGTTCGCCGCTTTCCTTCCGTGCCACCGCATCCTCTGCGTGGAAAGCAATCTTCCCGGTGGCCGCCCCTGGTCCAGCCGGCAGTCCTTTCGCAAGAATACGTCCCTCCTTGGCTGCCTGTTCTTTGTCTTTATTGTCAAAGATAGGACGTAAAAGCTGATTTAGATGGTCAGCCTCAACTCGCAGTAAAGCTTCTTTCTTACTGATGATCCGCTCCTCGACCATATCCACCGCGATCCGCACTGCGGCAAACCCAGTCCTCTTACCACTCCGAGTCTGGAGCATCCACAGCTGGTTGTTTTCTACTGTGAACTCAATATCCTGCATGTCCTTGAAGTGTGTCTCAAGGATTTTGCAGACCTTTTGAAGTTCTGCGTAGGGCCGGGACATCACCGTATTCAGCTCCGCGACGGGTCTAGGTGTCCGGATGCCAGCAACGACATCCTCTCCCTGAGCGTTGATGAGAAACTCACCGTAGAATAACTTTTCTCCGGTCGAAGGATTCCGCGTGAAAGCCACACCCGTGGCGCACTTTTCCCCAAGATTTCCGAATACCATAGCCTGGACGTTGACAGCCGTCCCCCAAGTGTGCGGGATGTGGTATAGTTCGCGGTAAGCAACGGCGCGATCGTTGTTCCATGAACCAAAAACAGCCCCGACGGCACCCCAAAGCTGTTCGTGTGGGTCGCTGGGGAATTCTTTTCCTGAGCGTAGCTTGACAAGCTCCTTGTATGCAGTAACGAGAGCTTCCAAATCCCTCGCATCGAGCTCAGTATCATAGCGCACTCCGCGAGCTTTTTTCTTTTCCTCCAAAATCTCTTCAAAAGGATCACGGTCGGTCTTTTCTTTAGGTTTCAGTCCCAAGACAACATCCGCATACATCTGTACGAATCGACGATAAGAATCATATGCAAATCTGGGATTCTTTGTTACGCGAATTATTCCTTGCACAGTCCGATCGTTGAGGCCTAAGTTTAAAACTGTGTCCATCATGCCGGGCATCGACTCGCGCGCACCTGACCGCACGGAGACCAACAAAGGGTTCTCCGGATCCCCGAATCGGCGGCTTAGAAGTTTTTCGATCCTGGCAAGACCTGTTTTAACGTCAGAATCAAGCCCCTTCGGATACTGTCGGTGATGAGCGTAGTAATAGCTACATACATCGGTTGTTATCGTGAAGCCTGGCGGCACAGGCGCCCCCATACGTGTCATCTCATGTAGGCCCGCTCCTTTTCCACCGAGGATATCATGCATGTTTGCCTTACCTTCGGCTTTGCCATCGCCGAAAAAGTAGACGACTTTTTTCTTCTTAGGCATAGTCCTGGACCCTCATCGCACCCATACCTCTCGAACCTTAGCTTTAAACAATACTGCTTTATACCGAAGAGAACTGCTGGAGAAAGGCAGCGGACTTAATCTGCCGTTCCATGTGAAACTCGATGAATCGAAGGACAGCGGAACGAATTTCTTTCAGCGTCGCTCTCGGGGGAGAAACATCTGATGATGCTAAGCTCTCTTCCTGCTGGAGGTTCTGCAGAATTTTCAGTGTCGCTGCGGAGAGCGGAAAGATTTCTTTCCGAAATCGTGAACAGAGGTCGCAAAGAATTCCGCCATCCCGCGGACTAAAGTGCCAGTCCGCCGCGCATTGATCCCGATACTCTTTGCCGCAACGCCTGCAGCTGTCTAGCAGGGGTTGGTAACCGGCCAATTTGAGGAGCTTAAGCTCGAAAGAGGTTATAAAGGTTAGCGACATCGCTTGCTCTTCCAGGTAGATGAGACCGTCTTTCAAATGTCGGAAAACCAAACGGTTCTCTTCCCGGTCGCTGATCAATCCATCTGTAATCTCGACCAAATACGAAGCGCAAGAGATGTTTTCCAGGCTGGTCATTAGATGCTTAAATCCGAGCAAGAGATCCGAAGCTAGTATAAACGCCAAATTGCTGTGAGCGCGATCCTGAAAGCGAATATTGACTAGGGAAAAAGGTTCTAGAGAATTGACAAATCGCTTACGTGAACGTTTCGCTCCTTTGGCAATGCCGGTGAGTTTCCCGTGATTCTCGGTCAGGAAAGATACAATCTTGTCCGACTCCCCGAAAGGCCGAGTGCGCAACACAATAGCCGGGGTAACGTGGCAGAGAAGCATGAGTTAAAATACTCGGACTTTAAGCTTAAGAGAATTTATCACTTTTTATCGAAGCAGACAACTATTTAAAATATCAGAGGTTTTGACAACGATGAAACTTGACAATGGAAACCTCCGTGATTAGACTTTTTTAACACTTTTGAGGAAAAATGATGGCCGACGAAAAAGTAAAGATTGATGAACAGACGACGATACCTACATCGGTGAATGAAATTGAGCCCTCGGCAAACAATCCGGAAACTGCCGCGTTGGAACAGGCAGCCGACCTGGCAAAGCTACGCGCACATCTAGAAGCAAAAAAGAAAGAAGCCAACGAGAATTACGATCGCTACCTCCGCCAAGTCGCAGAAGTAGAAAATTTTAGAAAGAGAGCCAATCGCGAAAAGGATGAAGGGATTCGCTTTGCCAATGAGTCTTTAGTCAAAGATCTTCTTCCCGTTGTGGACAATCTGGAACGGGCCGTTGCACATTCGAAAGACGGAGGTAACGGTAAGCCCCTTGTTGAAGGCATCGAGATGGTTCTTAGAGGGTTCTTCGATATACTCGCCAAACATGGCGTTGTGCCTATTTCGGCCGTTGGTCAACCGTTTGACCCGGAGAAACATGAAGCGATGGCCCAAATAGAGAGTGGAACCTACGAGCCAAATACGGTCGTTGAGGAATATCACAAAGGTTACCTGCTTCGAGATAGACTCCTTCGCCCGGCATTGGTAAGCGTAGCTAAGGCACCGAAATCGCAAGGAAAAAAAAACAACGGCAACGAGGTTGAAAACGAACCTGGCGATGATTAAGTTTTTTATTGAAATATCTAAAATCTCAAAGAATTTTAAGGAGTAACTAAGATGGCAAAAGTTATTGGCATTGACCTCGGGACAACCAACTCCTGCGTTGCAATCATGGAGAGTGGAGACCCGACCGTTCTCGCCAACTCAGAAGGCAGTCGCACGACCCCGTCTGTGGTCGCTTTTGCCGATAGCGGTGAGAGATTGGTCGGGCAAATCGCCAGAAGGCAGGCCATCACCAACCCAGAGAATACTATTTTTGCGGTAAAGCGCTTGATTGGTAGGCGTAGCGACGATCCTATGGTTCAGAAGGCAGCCAAGGTATTGCCCTATAAGGTTGTTCGCAACGAGAACGGTGACGCCTGGGTAGAAATTCGGGGTAAACAGTATAGTCCGGCAGAAATTTCGGCTTTTATCTTACAGAAGATGAAGCAGACGGCGGAAGACTATCTCGGTGAAAAGGTAACCGAGGCTGTTATCACCGTGCCCGCTTATTTTAATGACAGCCAGAGGCAGGCGACTAAGGATGCCGGACGCATCGCCGGCCTCAACGTATTGCGTATTATCAATGAACCTACAGCCGCCTCTCTCGCGTACGGATTGGACAAGAAAAAAGACGAAAAGATTGCCGTCTTCGACCTTGGCGGTGGGACATTCGACATATCGATATTAGAACTGGGTGACGGCGTCTTTGAAGTTAAAGCCACAAACGGGGACACGTTTCTGGGCGGTGAAGACTTCGACCAGAGAATTATCGATTACCTCGCGGATGAATTCAAAAAAGATCAAGGGATTGATCTGCGCAAAGATCGAATGGCGCTGCAGCGCTTGAAAGAAGCGGCGGAAAAAGCGAAATGTGAACTTTCTTCTTCTATGGAGACGGACATCAATCTGCCGTTCATCACGGCGGATCAGCAGGGGCCGAAGCATCTCAACATGAAATTGACTCGCTCTAAGCTCGAAGCGCTGTGTGCAGATTTGATCGATCGGACTGAAGGGCCCTGCCGACAAGCCCTTAAGGATGCTGGACTCACTCCCGGCGATATCAATGAGGTTATATTGGTGGGCGGGATGACCCGCATGCCGGCCGTGCAGGAACGAGTAAAGAAGATCTTTGGTAAAGATCCTCACAAAGGAGTCAACCCGGATGAGGTTGTCGCCGTAGGTGCTGCAATTCAGGCTGCGGTTCTAAAGGGTGAGGTCAAGGATGTGTTGCTTCTCGATGTTACCCCTCTCTCGCTGGGGATCGAGACCCTTGGCGGCGTATTTACAAAATTGATCGAGCGCAACACCACTATACCGACAAAGAAAAGCCAAATTTTCTCTACCGCCCAAGATAACCAGACCGCTGTGTCTATTCGCGTATTCCAAGGAGAGCGGGAGATGGCGGCAAATAACAAACTATTGGGTCAGTTCGATCTGGTTGGAATTCCAGTCGCACCACGAGGAGTTCCGCAGATCGAAGTAACGTTCGACATCGATGCCAACGGTATCGTTCATGTTGCGGCCAAGGACCTTGGCACGGGCAAAGAGCAGTCCATCAAGATTACGGCGTCGAGCGGCCTCAGCGAAGAGGAAATCAAACAGATGGTCAAGGATGCTGAAGCCCACGCTGCCGAAGACAAGAAACACAAGGAGACGGTTGAGGCGCGCAACCAACTTGACACGCTCGTGTATTCCACGGAGAAATCTCTTAAAGAGTACGAAGGCGATTTGGACGCCGGCGTAAAAGATAATATCGAGAACGCGCTGAAAAAAGCCAAGGAGGCGTTGGAAGGCCAAGATGCCCAGGCGATGCGGACCGCCGCAGAGCAACTCAGTCAGTCTTCCCATAAGCTAGCGGAAGCCATGTATACTAAAGCCTCACGACAACAAGCCGGGCCGGAGGCTTCGGCGGATGCCAAGGAACAGTCAGCAAATGACGGCAAGAAAAAGAAAGACGATGTTGTCGATGCAGACTTCGAGGAGGTCAAAGACTAGGTTCCGTAAATGGTGCAGTGACTGATCTTTTGTTACCCAAGGGAAAGCCCCTGCTCCTGATGTTAATTGAGGAGAGGGGCTTTCTGACGTATGCATATTTTTGAGGTCCACACTTGAGCGAGAAAAAAGATTACTACGATTTACTAGGTGTTGATCGCAACGTTAGCGAGGACGAGATAAAGAAGACTTACCGAAAGCTTGCGCTCAAGTACCACCCGGATCGCAATCCTGGCGACAGACAAGCAGAGGAGAAATTCAAGGAAGTATCCGAGGCTTACCAGGTTCTTTCCGATTCCCAGAAACGTGCACAGTATGATCAGTTCGGTCATGCGGCGTTCGGTGATGGCGGTCCGTTTGGCGGCGGATTCGACTTCACTGCGGGTTTTGAAGATGTCTTCGGTGACATCTTCGGCGAGTTCTTCGGTGGCACGAGCCGCCGCCGTAGTCGCGCCCGGGGAGAGGATCTTCGCTATAATCTAACGCTTACTTTTGAGGAAGCCGTCGCCGGTACCGAGAAGAAGATTAAGATACCCAGACAAGGTGCGTGCGAAACCTGCCACGGCAACGGGGCTAAACCGGGAACGGCGCCGCAGACGTGTCCCACGTGCCGCGGTAGAGGACAGGTGAGCTTCCAACAAGGTTTTTTCAGCGTTTCCAGAACCTGCAACCAATGTCACGGCCACGGCACAATGATCAAAGATCCGTGTGCAACTTGTGGTGGCGCTGGTCGAGTAAGGAAGTTACACACCCTTAGCATCAAGATTCCAGCTGGCGTGGACACCGGTTCCAGGCTCAAGCTGAGAAGTGAAGGGGAAAGTGCACCCGGAGGAGGCGTTTCTGGGGATCTTTACGTCGTCATCCAGGTCGACCCTCATCCGATTTTCGTGCGCGACAACCTGGACATTATTTGCGACGTTCCCATAAGTTTCGTTCAAGCGGCTTTGGGTACCGAAATTGACATACCGACATTGGACGGCAAAGTGAAAATGAAAATTCCTGCCGGGACACAATCCGCCAAAGTCTTTCGCATAAAAGGCAAAGGCGTGAAAGACGTCCAAGGATATCAGCAGGGTGACCAACATGTGCGGGTCGTCGTGGAAACTCCTACTCATCTGACGCCACGTCAGAAGGAGCTGCTGAAGGAGTTTGCGAGTAACGGTGGGGAGGAAGTCAATCCTCTCTCGAAAGGCTTCTTTGATAAGGTTAAAGAGTTATTCGACTAGACCTTCAGGTCCTAGAAGGTCAACCTATCCGCTCCAATTTTCCTCAAGCCCACTCACAAAGGCATATCGGGTAAAAGATTTTAGTTGACCTCTAATACCAGTGCGATTAAGGTGATCCAATCCTATGAGTGAAGCTGAATGGAAAATTGAAGGTCAAGAGGGCAAAGGATCGCAAGTAGAGATCCCGGATGTACTACCTCTCTTACCGATTCGTGACATCGTCATTTATCCGTATATGATGTTGCCGCTCTTTGTCGGCCGCGACGTGTCGATCCGCGCAGTTGAAGAGTCTCTTTCCCGCGACCGGCTCATTTTCTTGGTCGCGCAAAAAAATTCCGCTGAAGAGGCTCCAAGCCCTTCGGACATCAATCGCGTGGGAACCATCGCCTCCATCATGCGCATGCTCAAGCTTGCGGATGGTCGGGTTAAGATTCTTGTCCAGGGCCTATCAAAGGGAGAAGTCGATAATTACTTGCGCGAACGACCTTTCTTTGAAGTCAAGATACGTAAGGTCATCGAACCGACGCTGCAGGAAGTTCCCATCGAGGTCGAAGCCTTGATGCGCACCGCGAAAGAAAAGATCGAACAGATCCTAAATCTCAAAAATCTACCGCCCGAGATTGTCATGGTCACGGACAATATAAGCGATCCCGGCGTACTGGCGGATCTGGTGGCGTCCAATCTGCGACTCAAGATTGAAGAGAGTCAGGCAATTCTCGAGGTTTTTGACCCCATCGAACGTTTAAAAAAAGTCAACGAACTCCTCAGCCGTGAGCTCGAGCTGTCAACGATGCAGGCCCGGATTCAGAACCAAGCCAAAGAAGAGATGAGCAAGACGCAAAGGGATTACTTTTTGCGTGAGCAGCTGAAGCAGATTCAGCAAGAACTCGGGGAAGGCGATGAGCGTACGGAGGAAATCAACGAGCTTAAGAAGCAGATCGATAAAGCCAAGATGCCCGTGGATGTGAAGCGGGAAGCAGACAAGCAGCTCAAGCGACTAGAGCAAATGCATCCGGAGTCTTCCGAGGCATCCTTGGTGCGTACCTATCTAGATTGGCTTGCGGACCTGCCTTGGAGCAAGAAAACCAAGGACAATCTGAATATTAAGAAGGCAAAGCAGGTCCTCGATGAAGATCACTACAACCTGGAGAAGATCAAAGAAAGAATCTTGGAATATCTCGCAGTCAACAAGCTTCGGCGGAAGATTAAGGGACCCATTCTCTGCTTTGTTGGCCCGCCCGGTGTCGGAAAAACTTCTCTGGGAAGATCCGTGGCCCGCGCATTAGGGAGAAATTTCGTGCGGGTCTCGCTGGGAGGCGTTCGTGATGAAGCTGAGATTCGCGGCCATCGGCGAACCTATGTCGGCGCTTTGCCCGGTCGTATCATTCAGGGGATCAAACAAGCCGGTTCCAACAATCCCGTGTTCATGCTGGACGAAATCGATAAAGTCGGCGCTGACTTCCGTGGCGATCCTTCGGCGGCGCTGCTTGAGGTTCTAGACCCGGAGCAAAACCACGCCTTCAGCGATCATTACCTGAATTTGCCGTTCGACCTTTCTAACGTCTTGTTCATATGTACCGCAAACATATTGGACCCGATTCCGCCGGCTTTAGCGGATCGGATGGAAGTCATCCAGCTCTCAGGCTACACCAACGAAGAGAAACTGGAGATTGCTCGAAAATACTTGATGCCAAGACAGCTGGACGACAACGGCATCTCAAACAAATACCTTGAGTTCTCCGATGACGCGGTGTTGCGTATTATTTCCGAGTATACCAAAGAGGCCGGTTTAAGGAACCTTGAGCGAGAGATCGCCTCTATTTGCCGAAAAGTCGCGCGGAAGATTGCAGAGGAAAAAAAGGATCCCACCCGTATCACCCGCGCTAATCTTCACTCGTTTTTGGGCGCGCCGAAATTTCTACCGGAAACCGAGCAGGAACACCATGAGATCGGAGTTGCCACCGGCCTGGCCTGGACGAGCGCGGGTGGTGAGCTTCTCTATATCGAAGCCTCCCTCTCCAAAGGGCGAGGAAACCTGACGTTAACAGGCCAACTGGGGGACGTCATGAAAGAGTCCGCTCAAGCCGCGGTGAGTTATGCTCGTGCCCACGCGAGGAAGTTAGGGATTGAGGAAGACTTTTATCAAAAACTTGATATTCACATCCATGTTCCAGCGGGAGCGATCCCTAAGGATGGACCGTCCGCCGGAATCACCGTCGCGACGGCTCTTATTTCTGCGCTGACGAAGCGGCCGGTGAGTCGAGATGTGGCAATGACTGGAGAGATTACGCTGCGCGGCAGAGTACTGCCCATTGGCGGGCTTAAGGAAAAATCGTTGGCCGCCTTTCGGGCGGGTATCAAGACCATTATCCTGCCCGAAAGGAACGAAAAAGATCTCGATGAGATTCCCAAAGTGCTGCGGCGTAGACTGCGCTGGATCGTCGTTAAGAACATGTCCGACGTCCTGAGAATTGCCTTGCTCGCTGGCCACAATGGGGCGCGTCGCGTTGCCCATACCGTAGCTTCCAAGATGCGGCCCAGGAAAAGAAAAGGCAGATCATGGAAGCGCAGTGAAAAATCGCTACGCAAAAGTCAAAGAGAACGCTCCATTCCACTCCGGCCCTAGACAACCACCAACTCCTCGGTCTAAAACCTGCCTCAACTGTATTCCAATGAGGTTCATTTGCTGAATAGTCAGTTGTAACGGCCATCATTCCATGAAACTTAGTCGATTGGGCGAGTTCGGTTTGATTGAACGGGTGCGGCGCCGAACGGTACAGGGTCGTGGTGTAAACCTAGGGATTGGCGATGATGCGGCCTGGGTCCAGACAAGGTCCGGCTCGTGCCTATTAACCACAGATCTTCTCATAGAGGGTGTCCACTTCGATCTCAAGTGGATATCCCTCTACGCCCTCGGTCATAAGACTCTCGCCGTGAACATGAGTGACATAGCGGCGATGGGAGGTAAACCCGCATATTTGCTTCTCTCCCTCGGAATCCCTAGCACTTTTGAGAGTGAGGATGTGGAAAAGTACTATCGCGGCATTCGGTCTCTAGCTTTAAAGAGCGGCGTCGCTCTGGTGGGAGGAGATACGAGCGTCGCGAAATCATTGTTTATCTCCGCCTGCTTGATCGCCCACGCACCCTATCGTCCCATCACTCGTGGGGGCGCACAAGTTGGGGACGACATCTATGTCACTGGCACACTCGGTGACTCGGCTCTGGCATTGAAACTACTCCGAGGAAAATCGCTCCAGTTCAGAAAACCCGCCGCAAGGTTTCTTTTGTCCCGGCATCATTTTCCGACTGCTAGGCTCCGCGTTGGAGCTACGTTAGCGAGAAATAAGCTGGCGCGCGCAATGATCGACGTCAGTGACGGGTTGCTCCAAGACTTAGGCCACATCTGCAGAGCAAGCCGTATCGGTGCTATCCTTGTGGAGGAAAAGTTGCCGCTATCGGCAGCTTACCGCTCTCTGGCTGGACATGAAGGGACCGGTTATGCCCTCTCCGGCGGAGAAGACTACGAACTCCTCTTTTGTGCCCGGCGGCGCGATCGTTCGGAGATCGAAAAGCTTGAGAAGGGCGTCGGTGTTCCGATTACCCGTATCGGCACCTGTGTCCCGTCACGCGACGGAATAACCGTCTTGGACAGTAAGGGTCGATCGCTTTCCTTTCGTGGTACCGGTCACGATCATTTTAGGGGTCCGGTGCGGACACCCTGAAAATATTTATGATTACGCCGTGGTTAAGGAATGGACTCGGAACATATTCTAGAACTCCTAACAGAAGTTAGGCGGGGAAAAGTAAGCGTAACGGAAGCGATGGTTCGCTTGCGCCATCTTCCTTTCGAGGATCTAGGATTTGCTAAGGTCGACCATCATCGCGCCCTGCGTCAGGGTTTCCCCGAAGTCGTCATGGGACAAGGCAAAAAGCCAAAAGAGATCGCGGCCATTGTACGTTCTCTGCGCCACCAGAGGGCGAACGTACTTGTGACTAGGTTGTCAGCCGAGAAAATGACGCGCGTCAAAAAATTGATCCCCGGGCTCAAGTATCATGCCACAGCGAACGCCGCGACTTGGATCGGGAAGCCGATAAAGATTACCGGAAAAGGCGCAGTGTTGGTGGTTTGCGCCGGCACTTCCGATGTACCCGTCGCCGAAGAAGCCGCGCTAACAGCTGTTATGATGGGCAACCGAGTCGAAAAACTCTTTGATGTCGGTGTGGCAGGAATTCACCGTCTGTTAGGAAACCGGCAGCAGTTATATTCCGCCTCGGTGGTTATCGTGATCGCCGGCATGGAAGGGGCGTTGCCAAGTGTCGTCGCCGGACTGATCGACAAGCCGGTTATTGCCGTACCGACCAGTGTGGGATATGGAGCGAGCTTCAACGGACTAGCCGCGTTACTGGCAATGCTCAATTCCTGCGCGTCCGGGATAACGGTGGTCAATATTGATAATGGTTTTGGGGCGGGATTTGCGGCGAGCCTCATAAACCGGGTATAAATAGCGTCAGTGCATAAAGCACGATCCAGAGATCCAAAGAAGGACCAGAAAAGGGCTCTTAAAAGGTAATAGACTATCTGCTCTAACTCGGGTAGAAGATCATATGTGCTTTCCCCAAAACGCTAAAGAGGATGCGTCAACCCGCCGATATTTTGAATTGACTTGAACAGTAAACGTTCTCACCTGTGCCCAACTCAACGCAAGCACCGATCAGAAACAACCTATCAAGGATTCATTAGTATTCAGCAGTAGATGCATGCGGCGAAGAAAATTCAATCAACCGCAATCCACCCCAAAGGCTCACGAATCATGGAGAACCAAAAGAAATACCGTCTAACCCCTCGGCAGTCCGAGCTCGCTGTCAGGGTCTCGGGGAACTCTCAAGCCGATCTCTTCGCTAATTCCGCTTTTGCGCTTTTTGACGTCATGACTGATGTCGAGAAAGTTGATATACAGGATCGTCTACCTCTGGAGGTAGAGGGGGCGGACCGGGATGACCTCATGGTTAACTGGATGCGCGAGCTACTCTATCTCTATCAGGGAAGCGGCTATCTGCTCAAGGAATTCCTTATCCGGGAGGCAACAGATACTCTAGTGAAGGCGGAAGCGTGTGGCGAGAAAATCGATCCCGATCGCCACGAGATTAGTAAAGAAATTCGAGGGATAGCTTACCATCAGAGCCGAATACAAAAGACCGGGGATCAATGGACTGCCCAATTAATTTTTGAAATCTGAGCACTCATGACTCAGCTTACCGACAGCGAATACGAGGGAACAGCACTCATCGCTGATCCCATCCATCGCTACATTCAATTCACCGTCCCGCAGAACAAATCCGAAGTGACCGAGAAGGCACTCATCGACTCCCCCTGGGTGCAGCGGTTGCGTTACATTTATCAACTTCAAAGTGCCCGTTGGGTCTTTCCCTCCGCTGAACATAGCCGTTTTCAACACTCCCTGGGTGCCATGCACATGGCCGGCGAGTTCGCTAAACATCTCTATCCTTCTCTGAAAAAAGTCCTTGGCGACGAGTGCCCATCAGCTGCCTTCATTGAAGAATACATGCGGGTTACAGGGCTTCTGCATGACGTGGGACATGGGCCCTTTGGCCATTTTTTCGATGACAATTTTCTCCACGAATACGAATTGACGCACGAGGATCTCGGACAAACCATTATCCAAACCCATCTGGGCGATATTATTCGCCAGCTAAGGCGCAGTCCTAGCGGTCCGTTCGCTCCGGGCGAGGAGCTGCGCCCTGAGGATATTGCGTTCCCCATTAAGAAAGATGGCAAGGAAGACCACGGCAAGCCGAAATGGGTAAGATTTCTGGAGCCTCTCACTAGCGGCATCTTTACTTTCGACAATCTCGACTACGTATCGCGAGACTCCTACATGTGCGGCGTTGCCGTCGGTCCTGTGGACCGCGCACGGCTCATCCATTACACTTTTTTCTCGCCCAAGGGCCTCACCTTGCACAAGGCAGGTAATAGCGCATTAACGATGTTCTTAAACACTCGTCTATATCTCTACACCAATGTTTATTACCACCGCACAACGCGGGCCATCGATCTACATTTAAGAGAGATTTTTCCCGAAACCATGCGTGTCCTATTCCCCGGCAACCCCACCGAGCATATGGACGAATATCTCTATCTGACGGACTGGTCATTGCTCGAAGAAGTCTCGCGGTGGCGTCGAAATAAAGGGGAACTTGTGGCATTGGCTAAGGAATGGGAAACCGTTCTCCACCGGGAAGTCAAGTGGAAAATGGCCTATGATCGGACACTGTCCCTCAATGAGCTTCGTTATGGCGTGGCGTTAATCCAAGACACCGACTGGGAAAAGAGAATTCGTTTAGCGCTACCGCCGGCTACGCGAGATCTGGTCTTCCGAGTAGACATGGCTACCCAGGATCCACGGCCAGAAAATCCGTTCGCTATGGGCAAGAAACAAATCCATATCTTCGATCCCTCCACCGGTGAGATTACCAAAGAGTCTCTTGCCGAGCTTTTTGAGTTTATCCCTTCCAAGGTCGTCCAATTCCGAGTTTTTGCCCTGAGCCACGAGCAAGATCAACTGCTGGCTGAGGTTGCGGAAAGCACGCTGAAGGGACAGTCTCCTGCGGCCAAAACCAGCGTCTAGCCCAAATCCGTCGACCAGGATCGTTACTGTCAATTTGCTTCTTATCGACTCGTAGGCTTGCCTAAGAATCGGTAAAAGGTCACGCTGGTCAGCGCGATCGATAATACCGAGCAGAGCGATAGACCCAAGGCTGCCCCAAAAATCGTAGCAAAGCTGGCCATGACCATGGACCCAAGCGAACGCAGGCCCTGGTCCATAAGAAAGACGCTCATGACACGGCCCAACAACTCGCGCGGCGCTTCGACTTGGATAATAAGGCGACTAACGGTGCGAAAGAGAATTTGCGCCGCTCCAAAAAAACCCAGGAGCACAACAGATAACCAAAGGTTGCGCGAGACGCAGAAGAGAATCAGCAACAGCGGTGTCGCTTTGGCACTAAACCAAAGTAGCGTCTCTGGTCGCCAGCGCCTACCGGCGGCGTCCAAAAAGAGCAGCGAGAGCACAGCCCCCACACCGGAAGCCGCCATCAGGAGGCCGAGCCCTTCGGGACCAACCTTCAAAATATCCTTAGCGAACACGGGTAAGAAGCGCTGATAGGTGCCAACGAACGTGCTGATTGCATAGGCGGCGAGAGTACTCGCGAGGACGAGCGGTGCGCTTGCAATAAAGCTGAGTCCTTCCTTCACCTCCTGGATCACATTCGAGCGGGAAGTTGACGGGTGCTGATTGACTAGCCGGATCGGGAGCAACTCAAGCCCTGAGAGCAGCAGGGCTATTCCATAGAAAATCAGACAGCCGCCGACGCCGATCCAGATCATCAACACACCGCGGATGGACGGGCCGACAATGCGCGCGAAATTGAAACCCAGCGAGTACAAAGCCACCGCGCTCATAAGCTCATCCTCAGGAACGAGATGCAAAAACCGGTACCGCGCATAGAAATTGAATGGCCGTCAATAGACGCAACCGGTCGTAGCGATCAACGATCACCCCTCCTACCACGCTAAGAACAAGCCTTGGTGTCGCCTCGCAAAGCCCCAAAATACCGAGGGCGAAGGCAGAACCGGTTATTTCATAAGCTAGCCAATAGAGCGCAATCTCGCGAACGAACTGGCCAATGGAGGCGATGAAGTCGCTGCTGCCAAAAAGGGCATAATTTTTGTGGCGTAGTGGACGAAAAACGCGAATCAGCGGATTCCCCCTACGAAAATGTTTCTGACGGCCAAGTCTGTTCTTATATCCATTCCGGTGGGAGCTGGAAAGAGATAACTTACTGAGAAATGGATCGAAACAGTTTGGGGTTTACCCTATGTGTCTTTTTCGTTAGATTCATCTCCACTTGGGATGCGGCCTATGCTTATTACCCTCACTACTGACTTCGGCTCTGTTGATCCTTTCGTCGGCATCATGAAAGGTGTCATCGCTCGCATCAATCCGCAGGTGCAAGTGGTGGATCTGAGTCATGGAATCCCGCCTCAGGATGTCATGGCTGGCGCGCTGGTTTTGCGTGATTGCATCGCTTTTTTTCCGCGCGACACAATTCATGTCGCGGTTATTGATCCAGGGGTGGGTACTGCGCGACGTCCCCTGCTGGTCGAGTCGGACGGAAAGTATTTGATCGGTCCCGATAACGGAGTTCTGAGTTTGGCTCTCAAAAACACCGCGCCTGACCGACTCATTCACCTGTCCAACTCGAGCTACCATCTGCGGCCCACCAGCGCGACCTTCCATGGTAGAGATATTTTCGCGCCGGTAGCCGCTCATCTTTCTCTGGGCGTTGACCCAACCCTGTTGGGCGACCCTTTGGACGGTTTCGTCCACCTGACTTGGCCTCAGGTATTTCAGTCGAAACTCGGCATCGAGGGAGAGATTATTCACATCGATAGATTCGGCAATCTCTTCACGAACATTAGCGAAGGGGACTTACTAGCGCTGCCAAAAGATCAATTGCGGATCTCCCTTGGCAATATTATCATTGATGGGCTGGTGCACAATTATGCCGCCGGCGAAGACGGTCGCTCCATCGCTCTCATCAACAGTTCTGGCTTATTAGAAATCGCCGTATATAAAGATAGTGCGGAGCGACGCCATCTGGCAGGGATCGGTGACAAGGTGCACATCTCGGTGCGCGAAAAGTGAGCGGAATGGAGGTTATTTAATGAGCGCGCGGTTAAGCTGGGATCAATACTTCATGACCATAACGCAACAGGTCGCGGAACGTTCCACATGTGCCCGCGCCAAGGTTGGAGCGGTCATCGTCCGGGATAAGAACATCCTCGCGACCGGTTACAACGGCGCGCCAGCAGGCATGCCCCATTGCACCGACGTCGGATGCCTTATCTATCAATCCAAAACGCCTAACGGGGATACCGAGGAAAACTGCTTCAGAACCATTCACGCAGAGATGAATGCCATTGCACAGGCTGCCAAGAATGGATCGAGCATAAAGGACGCGGCTATCTATATTACCCATACGCCCTGCATTCATTGCCTGAAAGTCCTCGTCAACACCGGCATTAAGGACATTTACTACTTGAAGCCCTATAAGCTTCACACCCTGGATGAGTTGTTACGCTATACTCAAGTACATCTTTACGGAGTCGATCTCCCGAATAAATAAAGGGGCGAGGACAAAACCCCGCCCCTTCCTCTATTCCTTGTAACCACCCTGCTAGATCTTACCGGTCAAGATAATCGCAATCACGAAGCCATAGAGCGCCAACGCTTCTAACAACGCGAGAGTCAGCACGAGCGGCAAGAAAAGCCTATCGGCAGCGTTGGGGTTGCGGCCGATGCTTTCCATCGCGGAGGCCCCAACTCGCCCCTGGCCTAATGCGGCACCAAAGGCGGCGATGGCGACTGCCAAGCCAGATGCAATTGCAATGGCGGCTTTCACCTGCGAATCCCCAGCCGCGGCAGAACCCTCGGCAGCGGCCAGCGCTACTCCAGAGCTAACGAGGCTAACGGAAAGTCCGCCCAATAATACAAGTAGTTTTCTCACTCCTTCCTCCTTTCCAGCGAATCCAGCCTACCACTCCTCTCTCATCATCCTCTCCGTACGGCCTATCGCTTAATGATGTGACTCATGAGCCTCATGCCCGTGTCCTTCATCATGTCCATGGCTGACAGCCAAAGCTACGTAGATCATGCTCAAAACCATAAAGACAAACGCCTGTATCACCGATACCAGAGTTCCCAGCACGTAAAAGGCAACCGGTATCACAAGTTTCGTCAGACCAATGAAGGCACCAATGACTTCGTGATCTCCCATCATATTGCCAAAGAGACGCAAAGAGAGCGAGACCGGCCTAAATCCGTTAGAGAACAGTTCTATGATTAAGAAGAATATGACTGAGATAAGTAGGACCGGCACGAATGCCAGCTTTGAGAGGAATCCCTTTCCGGGGAGATAGGTCATAGGCCCTATGAACTGCTTGAAGTAGGCCATTCCCTGCTCGCGCACACCAATGACGTTGTAACCAACGAAAGACACCAGGGCCAGACCAAGAGTTGTGTTTAGGTTACCGGTCGGCGGCACGAAACCCGGCAAAAGCCCCATCAAGTTGCTGAATAGAATGAAGAAGAAAAAACTCGCAAAGTACGGGACATATTTGCGCCCAACTTGACCGATGATGGCGTCACTCTGGCGTATTATTACGAACTCAAGCAACAATTCTGTGATGTTGCGCGCTCCCAATTTTTCGTCCGGCACGGTGGGATCCAGCCCCCGTGCCAGCGCAGCGCGCGCGCGCAAGGCAAAGAAAACGACCAACAATGCTGCTACAACAGCAAAAAACGTGTGCTCCGGAAGCAGCGCCTGCAGACTATGCGGCAGGAGATTATACCAAGTAAACCCATGATCCACTGGTTATCTCTCCAACTTGATTTTCGTTGTCACGGCCTCTACGAGGATCGCCAAAAGCAAGGTTGAAAATCCGAGGGCGAAAGATATTGCATGCAGTTCGAACCGAAAGAAAAGCGTGGTCAATAAACCCAGAAACATTGCCATCTTGAATACTAGCAGACCGACACCGGCCTTGACTCTTCCTTTACCCGCTAAAGGCGTTAGCACCCACGCGATACCGAAACTCAGAAGAAGGAAGTTGACGGCCATGAACAGCCCGCCAATCAGCAATGCCCCTGGTTCAACCAATTTCCTCGGCCCAAGGGTTGCCAGCAACGTTAAAAGCATGAGGCCATGCCATAACTCAATCCGCAGTATCGTCTTTTTCGACCCGCCTTCCATCGCGCTCCCTCGTAAACCTAACCCAGTGTACTAACCTAACGAAAGCTCCTGCGAAAGCGATTGCGGTCACCGCTATCAAGAACCACGGAGACGTACCGAAGTAATTGTCCAGAAAATATCCTACCAGCAGGCCTCCCAGAATGGTTCCAGGAAGTTCGAAAGCAACGCCGAGATATAAGCTCGCGCGGCGCTGGAAGGGAGGTTTACTCTCCTGCTGGCGATTGAGACGGCCCGCAACTTTCCCCACTGGCGTAGTTTCGTATCATGAAGGTTATTACGGGTCAAGCTAAGTTTCTCCTGCTAAGTTTCTCCTGCCGCCCATTGATCAAAGGCTGCAATGGTTCTATCCAAGTCAGCCATGGTATGAGCCACCGAGACGAAGGCTGCCTCGAAGGGCGCTGGCGGCATGTAGATTCCTCTTTTTAACATGCCATGAAAAAATCTTGCGAATAGCTTCCGGTCACATTTCCTTGCTTCAGCGGCATTCCGAACCTTCTCGACGCCAAAAAAAATCGTCATCATGGAACCAATCCGGTTAATTGTCGCGCTAATACGGTGCTTCCTGAGCACATCTTCGAACCCGTCCTGTAACCTTTTGCCACGCCCTTCCAGAGCTTTGTAGATTCCCTGACGCGAAAGTAATGACAACGTCGCTAACCCCGCGGCCACTGCGAGTGGGTTGCCGGAAAGCGTCCCTGCTTGATAAACAGGCCCTTCAGGAGCAAGCAGATCCATAATTTTCCGTTGGCCGCCAAAAGCGGCCAACGGAAGCCCTCCACCTAAAATTTTTCCCAAGCAAGTTAGATCGGGCTTAATTCCATAGAGCTGTTGAGCGCCACCAAGAGTTAGACGGAACCCTGTGATTACTTCATCGAATATTAATAGCGTTCCGTGACTGCGGGTGATTTTTCTCAGCGAACTGAGAAAAGTCGGCGCGGGCGGGATAACCCCCATATTCCCGCATACCGGCTCAACAATCACCGCGGCGATACTCTTACCGTGGCGATAGAAAAGTTTTTCGACAGAGCCCACGTCATTGAAAGTTGCAACAAGCGTTTCCCTCGCAAATCCGCGGGGAATTCCCGGGCTATCCGGCAAACCCAGCGTAGCGACTCCTGACCCGGCTTTTACCAAGAGCCCATCGGTATGGCCATGGTAACAGCCGTCGAACTTAACGACCTTAGTTCGATTGGTGTAGGCCCGTGCTAAGCGGATCGCACTCATCGTCGCTTCTGTCCCAGAGCTCACCAAGCGCAGCTTTTGAATGGATGGGACAAGACGACAGACGGCCTCCGCGAGTTTGATTTCGCCTTCGGTAGGGGCGCCGAACGTTGTTCCATTTTTTGCCACTTGTTCAAGCTGGCGTAAGACGCTTCGATTGGCATGTCCTAAGATCAACGGTCCCCACGATGCTACAAAGTCGATGTACTTCTTTTTATCGACGTCAATAATATGTGATCCTTTCCCGCGTCGTATAAATTTCGGTATGCCACCGACAGCCTTCCAAGCGCGCACCGGACTGTTAACTCCGCCGGGAATTTTTTTTAGAGCACGCCTGTAAAGTTGCGTCGACTTACGGGTTGACATGAGTGACGTTCACCTAACATTGGGGGTTGCGGACTGTCAAGATAACGGAAGCACGAAAAAAAATCTTTCTTGCTCTTTTTTTCTTGCAAACAATTGTGAAAAGGATTATGAAAATTCCTTCTGAATTTCGCGCGAGAAAATTCTTGTTGCAGATTGCATTCACGGATGTTCCAAAAGTCTCTCCATTTCTTGTTCGGGACCATTGCGGAAACATAGACAAATCCAGGCACATATTTTTTATTGATATCAGTGTATTCGATTCGCGGTAAGCGGTGAATTTCTCTCGCGTTTTTGAGTTATCCACATCTGTGGATAACGTTGTTTGTAACTTTTCGGCGGTTTTCTTTACAAAGCAATGGCTTAAACGGTGTTAACGATGAACGGGTTGTGGGAACGCGCGCTCGAAGAACTCGGAGAGCAGCTCGGCAAGCAGAATTTTGAAACCTGGATCAAGCCGATTCATTTTAGTGAACAAAAGGGAAATGACGTACGGCTTGATGTTCCAAACCAATTCTTTCGCGATTGGTTAATGGATCACTTTATTGGTCTGATTGAACAGGTGTTACGTTCTATTGCCCATCAGCAAGTGAAAGTTTCCTTGACCGTCAACCAGGGTTTGCAAGCTAAAGATGTGGCAGCTAGAAGCGAACAAAAAAGAGAGCAAGAGCGGGACAGACCGCCACGCACGAATAATAATCTCATTGCCAAATACACTTTCGAAAATTTTGTAATCGGTGCTAGTAATCAATTTGCGCACGCGGCTTCCATAGCAGTAGCGAACCAACCGGGTGAGCACTATAACCCACTGTTCATTTACGGTGGCGTTGGATTGGGAAAAACTCACCTGGTTAATGCCATCGGTCACAGGGCGGCCGCCAAGCGTCCCACTCTGAAGGTCGTTTATCTGAGTTCGGAGTCTTTCATGAATGAACTGATCGGCTCGCTCAGAAGAGACAAGATGGACGAGTTCAAAACAAGATTTAGAAATACCGACCTGCTTATTTTAGACGACGTTCAATTCATTGCCGGAAAAGAGCGGACCCAAGAAGAATTCTTTCATACCTTTAATTCTCTCTATGAATCCCACAAGCAGATCGTTATCACCTCCGATAAGTTTCCAAAGGAAATTCCGGGGTTAGAGGACCGGCTGCGGAATCGGTTCGAATGGGGATTGATAGCTGATATTCAACCTCCCGATATGGAAACAAGGGTAGCGATTCTACAAAAGAAGGCTGAGACCGAAGCCGTTGAACTGCCTCACGATGTTGCCATATTTTTAGCTTCCAATATCGACTCCAACGTTAGGGAGTTGGAAGGTTCTCTTACGCGCCTGGGCGCATTTGCTTCACTGACCAGATCAACGATTACCGTTGATCTGGCAAAGGAAGTCTTGCGGCATACCCTCAAGGGAGCACAGAAAGAGATCACGGTCGAGAGCATTCAGAAGACAATCTGTGATTATTACAACATCAAGCTAGGCGATTTAAAGGCAAAACGGCGCACAAAGAATATTGCTTTCCCAAGGCAAGTGGCAATGTATCTATGCCGAAAATATACGGAAACCTCTTTTCCTGGCATCGGCGACAAATTCGGCGGGCGGGATCACTCGACCGTAATCCATGCTTCCAAAACCATCGAGAAAAAGATAAAAGAAGACCCCTACATGCAAACCACCATCGAGAAACTAGAAAGAAGCCTCAACGTCAAGAAATAGTTGTGGATATCCTGTGGCTATTTATGGCATTCTATGTTGACAAAAGAATTCCTTGAGTGCCAATAGTCGTTTCGATCGAATAACGAGAAAAAACCATTGGCTGAAGCCACAGGCAAATTGATTGAAATTACAAGGTAATATTGAGTTTTCGCTTTTATCCACAGCCTCTACTAGTACTACCTAATACTTTACTATCTAGATAGAGTCATAGTCAGGAGGAAGTATGGAAATTAAAGCCAAGCGGGGAGATCTTCTCGCAACGCTTTATTGGACGCAAAGTATTGTTGAGCGACGGAATACCATGCCAATCTTAGCAAATGTGCTTATAGAGTCATTGAAAAACGATATCCGCGTTACGGCGACCGATCTAGAGGTGGGCGTTAGAGGCCGAGTGGAAGGGGACGTCGTAAGAGAAGGCACAGTTACAGTAAACGCAAAGAAACTATACGAAATTATTCGAGAAGTACCCGACGAGCAGGTTCAGTTAAAACGGCTGGAAAATGAATGGGTGGAGATTAAGAGCGGGAAATCGGTCTTCAAGATTGTCGGAATGGAGGCAAGGGAATTTCCACAATTTCCCAAGTTCGATGCCAAAGGACTATCAACGACTCCCGCCTCTACGATTCGCGGCATGATCGAGAGAACCATTTTTTCCGTCTCTACTGATGAGACACGTTATAGCCTGAATGGCGTGTTTATCGAAGAAAGCGACGGAGGAAAGGTGCGAATGGTTGCTACGGATGGCCATCGGCTCGCTTTTGATGAGCGCGTTTTGAACCCATTGGGGTTAACCAAGGGAGTGATCCTGCCGCGCAAAGGGTTAGCTGAACTTAAGAAACTGCTTGAGAGTGGCGAAGATGGAATTGTTTCGATGGGTTTCAGGGAAAACATGGGACTGGTTATCAAGGACAAAGTGGAACTCTTTATGCGGCTTATCGAGGGTGACTTTCCGGACTACACAAAGGTGATTCCGAAAGGTAATCCGAGCACAGCAAAAATAGAACACAATGAGTTTTTGCAAGCTCTACGCCGAGTCTCAATCCTGTCCAGTGAACGGTACAAAGGGATCAAGATGGAATTCAAAGAAGATAAGGTGTCTATCTCGGCAAATAATCCTGATTTAGGAGAAGCGGTGGAAGAGGTGGAAGCGGAGTACAAAGGAAAACCGGTTACGATCGGATTTAATGCGCGCTATTTAATCGACGTGCTCGGTGTGTTGGGAGACGAAGGAGACGTCGATATTGAGTTGAAGGATGAGCTTAGTCCGAGCGTGATTCGCAAAGCTAATGATGAAGGTTACCTCTATGTGCTGATGCCGATGCGTCTTTAAGTCTTACTTGCTGCGTGAACTTATCCCACTACGCTTTATCCTTAGATTTAAGATTTAGGTCCGGTATTTTTCATCCAGAGAATACTTTTCTTTAAGACCCACGATTTCATTGAATTCATCGAACGGCATCAGGCGATCCAGGATTTTCGTGGTCGAGCCGTCATCTCTCAACGTCGAATAGATCTCTGTCAAGGATTTAGCAACAGAATAAAGCGGAGCAAGAGGCCAGACAATTAGGTCGAAACCTAATTCATGCAATTCTTGCGGTCCCATCAAAGGCGTTACACCACGCTCCAGCATGTTGGCGACCAGCGGTCCGGGGACCTGACGAGCTATCTCTTTCATCTCCTCTTTGCTCTCGGGCGCTTCCACGAAAACGGCGTCAGCTCCGGCTTGCTTGAAAGCGATGCCTCGTGTAATAGATTCGGTTAGACCAAGGGCTTGGCGGGAGTCGGTCCGGGCAACGATGTAAAAGTCATGATCGCTTCTGGCCTCAATGGCAGCCCGTAACTTCTTCAGCTGCTCGTCAACGGAAATGACCTGTTTCCCCTTCATATGTCCGCAGCGTTTTGGCCAAACTTGATCTTCCAAAAACATTCCAGCAGCCCCGGCACGAATGAGATCTTGTACTGTACGGATGACGTTTATGGCATTGCCGTAGCCTGTATCCGCGTCGACAATGACGGGTGTATCGACAACAGAACAGATCCGTTGAGCGGCGTTTACAACTTCAGTCTGAGTGAGGAGGCCAAAGTCGGGTTCGCCAAGCAAAGTGGCGGACAAACTGTAGCCGGTGATAAAAATCACTTCAAAACCGGCGCGAGCGGCAATTTTAGCACTCAACGCATCAAACACGCCGGGCATGATCAATTGCCCCTTTTCAGTTAGATGGCGGCGAACCAGCTTTGCCTTTTCCATCACATACCTCCCGGGTACCCGACCAGTTCCGTGCTCAATGCCGAAGCAAAAGCTAATCGTAATTGCGCGGAAAGTGGACTATCTCCTTGGTGATCGGCCAAAACCTCGCTGCTGTGCGCTGATCTCGGGTTTGGGCGATGCGCGCAGAAGTTTTGCGGATTTTAGACCCAGAATGTCTTCGCCGTAGCGCGATTGGTCCAGGTGATCGTATCGAGCTTTGATTTTTTGCCGAATTTGGTGCCGCTTGACCATATCGTTTTTAGCAATTTTAAGGTCCTCCAGATCAAGGGACACATGAGCTTCGTGACCGCGCAACTTAAAGTGGAGTGTAAATTGGGAACCGCCACCTTCGCGCGCCGTATAATCGATCTTCTTATTGATGCTGCGAATTATGTCGCGTAACAGCGTTTCTTCTTCCTGATGGATACCTTTTCCGAACATGACCGTCTCCTCTCGGTCGGTACAAAAAGCGGCAATCTGCTACTTCGTGTCAAGTCGTCGCGAATCTACGCTAATACGAACCGAAGTTCAATCGCTGAGCTGAAGGAGAGAGGGATATTCCATGCCGGGTCATGATTCTATACTGGAAGTGGTCGAGGTTCCCAAAATTACGAATGTGCGTCCGTATTGGTAAATAACTCGTGGAGGGACATCGTTCTGCCGATCAAGCCTTGCTCCTGGGAGTACTGCATCAAGGTTTCAAGGTTCTTGCGATTGACTTGGTCGAG
>WNFO01000437.1_pt1 | contig 35463 bp, 37 predicted proteins | sample 5400251 | NCBI WGS metagenome assembly WNFO01 (sample SAMN13153354, study PRJNA577476) | soil metagenome | isolation source: 100 cm saprolite under Madrone tree | place: USA:California | collected 2016-06-14
ATGTTCAAACGCCGCGTCGGTGGCACCTACTTTGCGATCATCACCCAGGCGGTCGCGGCGATCCTGACCATCCTGATCGTGGGGCAGCAGGGTTACACCGGCGGCATCAACGGCATGACCGATCTGCGTACCCTGAAGGGATGGGACATCCGTCCGGACCACGCCAAGATCATTCTCTACTTCTTCGAGGTCGGCTGTCTGTTCGTTTGCATCTTCATCGCCCAGTTCATCCGGCACTCCAAGCTCGGTCGCATCCTGGTCGCGATGCGCGACAAGGAGGATCGGGTTCGTTTCTCCGGTTACAGCGTCGCGAATTTCAAGATCTTCGCGTTTTGCGTGGCTGCGATATTCGCCGCGATCGGCGGCGCCATGTTCGCGCTCGAGGTCGGCTTCATGTCTCCCTCCTTTGTCGGCATCGTGCCGTCGATCGAGATGGTGATCTATACCGCGGTGGGTGGCCGGCTCTCGATCCTGGGCGCGATCTACGGCACGCTCCTGGTCAACTTCGCCAAGACCAGCCTGTCGGAATCGTTTCCCGAATTGTGGCTGTTCGGGTTGGGCGGATTGTTTATCGCGGTGGTGCTTGCCTTCCCGAATGGTCTGGCCGGCATCTGGAGCGACTATGTGCAGCCGCACCTCGATCGGCTGATCTCGTCGCGCAAATCGAAACCCGATGACGGCTGGACGGACAAGTCGGTTGCTGACGGCGCACCGGCGGAATGAGGAGATAGATCATGCTCATAGGCCACCAGCCCAAGGAGTTTCTGCTCTCGGTCGAGGCGCTCACGGTTTCATTCGACGGTTTCAAGGCGGTCAACGACCTGTCGTTCTACGTCGATGAAAACGAAATCCGCGTCATCATCGGCCCCAACGGCGCCGGCAAGACCACGGTGCTCGATCTGATTTGCGGCAAGACCAAAGCGACATCCGGGTCGATTCATTTTCGCGACAAGGACCTGACGAAAATGAAGGAGAACCAGATCGTCCAGGCGGGGGTGGGGCGCAAGTTCCAGACGCCGTCGATCTACGACGATCTCACGGTGTTCGAGAATCTCGAGATTTCGTTTCCGCGCGGCCGTACCGTGTTCGGTGCGCTGACCTTCACCCGTGACGCCGCCGTGCGCGACCGGGTTCGTGAAGTCGCCGAAATGATCTTCCTGAAGGACCGGCTCAACGTGAAGGCCGAGCTGCTCAGCCACGGCCAGAAGCAATGGCTCGAGATCGGCATGCTGCTGATCCAGGATCCCGAGCTGCTGATGCTCGACGAGCCGGTGGCCGGCATGAGCGTCAGCGAGCGCGTCAAGACCGCCGAATTGCTCAACCGCATCATCAAGGACCGCTCGGTGCTGGTGATCGAGCACGACATGAAATTTGTCGAGGACATCGCCCACAAGGTCACGGTGCTGCATCAGGGCCAGATCCTGTCGGAAGGTTCGATGGAGCACGTCAAGAACGATCCGAAAGTCATCGAAGTCTATCTCGGACACTAGGGCATGATCCCGGAAATTGGGCCTCGGTTTCCGGACCAGATCATGCTCGAAAGACAAGGAGCGCTTTAATGCTGGCTATCTCGGATCTGCATGTCGCTTACGGCCAGAGCGAAGTGCTGCACGGCCTCAACGTCTCGGTCGCGCCCAACGAGATCATTGCGATCATGGGCCGCAACGGCATGGGCAAGACCACGCTGATGAAGTCGCTGATGGGGATCGTGCCGACCAGGAGCGGCTCGGTGACCATGGAAGGCGCCGAACTCTCCACGCTCAAGAGCTACGAGCGTGTGGCGAAGGGGCTGGCCTATGTGCCGCAGGGCCGGATGATTTTTTCCGCCATGACGGTGAAGGAAAACATCGAGACCGGCCTGGTTGCGTCGGGCGAGACCGAGGTGCCCGGCGACATCTATGAGCTGTTTCCGGTACTGCTGGAAATGAAGAGCCGCCGCGGCGGCAATCTGTCCGGCGGTCAGCAACAGCAGCTGGCGATTGCGCGGGCGCTTGCCACCAAGCCCAAGGTGCTTTTGCTCGATGAGCCGACCGAAGGCATCCAGCCGTCCATCATCCGGGAGATGGCCCGGACGCTCAAGCGCATTCGCGATGAGCGCGGACTGTCGATCGTGGTTTCCGAGCAGGTTCTCAGCTTCGCGCTCGACATCGCCGATCGCGTGCTCGTCATCGAGAACGGCGAGATCGTGCGCGACGATGCGCGCGAGGGCGTCGATGCCGCGCAGATTTCAAAATATTTGTCCGTCTAGATCGTAACCAACACGTGTAAACAGGGGAGCTTTTGATGCCAGAGACACTGATCAAGGTCGATCTCACGCAGTCTGCCTATGAAAACGATATGATCCACAATCGCTGGCATCCCGACGTTCCGATGGTGGCTTGGGTCAATCCGGGCGACGATTTCATCGTCGAGACCTACGATTGGACCGGCGGTTTCATCAAGAACAACGATTCCGCCGACGACGTGCGCGATATCGATCTGTCGATCGTGCACTTTTTGTCCGGTCCGATCGGCGTCAAGGGCGCGGAGCCCGGCGATCTGCTGGTTGTCGATCTGCTCGACGTCGGCCCGATGAAGGAAAGCCTGTGGGGTTTCAACGGCTTCTTCTCCAAGCAGAACGGCGGCGGATTCCTGACCGACCATTTCCCGCTGGCGCAGAAGTCGATCTGGGACTTCCATGGCATGTACACCTCGTCCCGGCACGTTCCGGGCGTGAATTTTGCCGGCCTCATTCACCCCGGTCTGATCGGCTGTCTGCCGGATCCAAAATTGCTGGCGACATGGAACGAGCGCGAGACCGCGCTGATCGCGACCAATCCGACCCGCGTGCCTGGTTTGGCCAATCCGCCGTTCGGCCCGACCGCGCATATGGGCCGGCTGAAAGGCGACGCCAAGGCGAAAGCCGCGGCGGAAGGCGCGCGCACGGTGCCGCCGCGCGAGCATGGCGGCAATTGCGATATCAAGGATCTGTCGCGCGGCTCAAAGGTCTATTTCCCGGTCTATGTGCCGGGGGGCGGTCTCTCGATGGGCGATCTGCATTTCAGCCAGGGCGACGGCGAGATCACCTTCTGCGGCGCGATCGAAATGGCGGGCTGGCTGCATCTCAAGGTCGACATCATCAAGGATGGCGTCAACAAATACGGCATCAAGAATCCCGTGTTCAAGCCGTCGCCGGTCACGCCGAACTACAAGGACTATCTGATCTTCGAGGGCATCTCGGTCGACGAGCAGGGCAAGCAGCATTACCTCGACGTGCACATCGCATACCGGCAGGCCTGCCTGAACGCGATCGAGTACCTCAAGAAGTTCGGCTATTCCGGCGCGCAGGCCTATTCTATCCTGGGCACGGCGCCGTGCCAGGGCCATATCTCCGGGGTGGTCGATGTGCCCAACGCCTGCGCGACGCTGTGGCTGCCGACGGAGATCTTCGACTTCGACATCATGCCATCGTCGGCCGGCCCGATCAAACACATCAAGGGCGACATCCAGATGCCGCTATCACAGGACAAGTAGCTTCCAGCGCGACGGGATGCGGGACGGCTAAGTGTTTGCCGCCCCGCATCTGCTGTGCCAAATGTTTTTTGAACTGGATCGCGCGCGAGGATTAAAATGCCGGTCTACGAATATCTCTGCAACGATTGCGGTCCGTTTACCGATATGCGGCCGATGGCGGAATGCGACGCGCCGCAGGACTGTCCGCGATGCGAACTCGAAGCGCCGCGCGTGATCCTGACGGCGCCAAATTTCTTCTGCATGCCGTCGGACAAGCGCAAGGCCCACGCCACCAACGAGCGCAGCGCCAATGCGCCGAAAACCGTCGGCGAATACAAGGCGTCGCATGGCCCGGGTTGCGGCTGCTGCTCGACCAAGCCGTCGCGGCTCGTCAAGCAGACCAAAAGCGGCGCGAAGAGTTTCCCGACCGCGCGCCCCTGGATGATCAGCCACTGACGCTGCGGCACCAGGGGCTTTCTTAGCGTTGACCTGCCCGCAGAGCCATGGATCTGCACGGGCTTGATCGAGGCCAGAGGTTGCTATCGGGGCAGGGTGTCCCTGCGAACTCCGCCGGCGGATTCCTCACGCTTGACTTCGGGGAACAGCCACATCGCGAAAATCATGAAGAATCCGAGGAAGGCAACCACGTACTGGACGACATCGTGCCCGAGCGCGTGTTGATAATAAGAGGCAATCGCCGCCACCAGCACGACAAGCAGTGACAGGCCAATCTTGATCTTCACCGGCATTGTTTATCCTTCCCAACCGATCACGACGTGCTCGCCCACGCCAGGCCGCCGAGCTTCGCCAGAGCTGCGAGAGCCAGCATCTGGATTGCTGCCAATGCGGTCAGCCCGGCGCTTCCATCGCGCAGTGACGATGGCCAGACTTCGAAAAGCCCGGGCGCGAACAGCACGACAAGGCCGGCCACGACAATGAGCGTGCTCCGCCTGAGCTCGGCGTAGCCGTACAAGCCCGTACCCGTCAAAAGGACGACCAGCAAAACGACGTTGCTGACAACCAACAACGTCGCCACGCCCGACTTCAGCTTTTCCGGACGCGAGCGCAACGGAAACATGCCGGCAACGACGAGAAAAGCCACAGCGCAGACCGTCGCGAACGCCGTGAACCAAAGCAGCGAGATCGAATGCGGTTCGATGGCGTCCATCGCTCGTCTGCCTGTTGCTTGACGAAACCCGCGCTCATTCGGCCGGGGTCGCGAATCCGGTCGGCTGTCCCGTGACGTTCGGTTTCGGCGTGCGCGAAGTCTTGCGCATGTCGGTTTTCACGAAGCGGGTGTCGTAGCCGTTCAGGAGATGGCCAACCAGACCGCGATTCAGATCGGAAGTGCCGAACAGCCAGTCCATCACCGGAAAGGTCAGGTTCATGTTCCGCTCCATCATGATGGACTGATTGTGATGGGCGGTGTGATGGCGCCGGATCGTGTTGACGAAGGGCGCATGGCGGACGAACCAGTTTTCGTCGACGTGGCAACAGAAGTGCATGAATTCGTAGATCAGATACATCGATGTCGTCGTCGAGATCAGCAGCCAGCCGACATTGGGCGAGATCAGCCAGCCGAAAGCAAGCGCCGGCGGGATCGACATCATCGTGAACGTCACCAGCGCATAGGGCGGGAAGAACGTCACGCGCCAGTCGTGATGATCGGCGAAGCGCATCTCCTGCTCCGTGAAGAACTGATGGTGCATCAGCGTATGCCGGTTGTAGATGGCGCGGAACGCCTTTACCTGCGACGGACGGTGCATGACGAAACGGTGAATCCACCATTCGAAGAAATTGGCGGCGAGAAAGGTTACGGGTACGATCCCGAGTTCCCACCAGCGCAAGTCGCTGATGTCAGCGAAATAAACCGACAGGGCGGTGAATCCGATCACATAGATGACGAAAGCATGGAGCCAGCCATTGTACCAGCCGGCGATGCGGTGGCGGTACGTCGCGCGGTAGTTCCGCTGCCGCTCCGTCATGGGACTCGATGATATCTCCATCCGCCATCTCCGTCCGCTTTCGATCCGTCTTGCGGCTGATATATCACCGGTCTATTACGTCGGCAACGGATTTTTCGGGTGGTGGACAGGCTTGGCCGAAAAAAGCGCTTGCTGCGACGTCGATGATATATTTACGGTATAGCAACCAGCGCGCGGACAGAACAGACGTATCGGGACCGCGCCGTCACGCGCGTGATCGCAGGCAAGATCGCAGCCGCTTCGTGACCAACCGCGCGTGCTGATATTCAATGACAGGAGGGCCGAATGAAGCACTATCTGGGAGACCGGACGATCGACGGCGTCAAGGTGACGGTCGACGGGGCACCGCTCGATCCTCGCGTCGACGTCATGGAGTTCACCAGGAACGGTTTCGAGTGGAGCTATGAAGGGCCTGAGCCGCGCCAGCTCGCGCTGGCGCTGCTGGTCGATCATCTCGGCGACAACGCGGCCGCGATCATGCTCCGGTATCGTGCGGCGGTGCTGCATGCACCGCAAACGCCGCTATGGGTCGAAACCGTTACCGCCGCGAGTTTGAAGCCGACCGACGTGCGGGTGCCGGTGATCAACGACGGCTTCGCCGCGCTGAAGCAGGGCAAGACCATTCGCAGCGTCATTACATTCGATTGATTGCGGGTCAGGTATCGATCGTCTTGCGCGCAAAATCCTCGATGTAGTCGATCAGCCGGTCCGACGCGGTCGCCGCGGCCTTGATTTTCTTCTGCGAGACCGCCTCCGCGACCGCGGCGTGCAGCTTGGCGGCAAGCGGCAGATCCGCGACTTCCTGATAGTGCTGATACCAGAACCGCCGTGACAACGCGTTCATCAGTCCCATCGACCGCCGGGCGAATTCGTTTCGCGCCGCGGTCGCGATCAGGATGTTGAAACGCTGGTCGAGACGCATGAATGCGATGTCGTCAGACTTTGCGGCGGCGACGAGCATAGCTTCCGCCACCTCGGCGAATTGGCGGCGTTCGTCCGGTGTGGCGCGTTCGGCCGCCAGGCTCGCCATCAGGCGCTCCAGCTCGCGCCGCACTTCGAGCAGCCGCAGTTGCAGCCTCAAATTGATCTCGGAGACCATGATGCCGCGCCGGGGCATGATCACGACCAGCCCGTCCCTCGCGAGGCGCTGCAGGGCTTCCCGGATCGGGGTTCGGCCGATCTTCAGACGCACCGCAAGAGCCTGCTCCGACAGCACGGTTCCAGGCAATAATTGCAGCGTGACAATCATCTCTTCAAGCTCGCGATAGGCCCGATCAGTCAGCGTGCCGTCCTCTACCTCGATGGTCCGAGACCGGCGTTTTGTCGATGTTTTCGATTTCAATCGGTCCTCACATCCGCACAGCGAAGCGGCGCGCGAGCAGGCTTGGGGCACGTCCATCCCAAGCGTATATTGGTCATATATCATGACGCAACAGCGCGGGGGCGACCGCCGCGTTTGATCCGGCCGGAATTGCGCCAAATGGCGGCTCGAAATCAGGCTTGGCGCCGGAGCGGTGCGCTCAGCTCTTCAAACCCATTTCGTCTCGCAAGTACCGAAGATTCCGCTGGGATTTCAATGGCATCCGCTTGGACGGGAATGTGGAAGCTGGCTCACCAGTAGGCTTTGTGAGATCGTGAGGCCATGACCGGCTTGACGTCACTAGCGCGGACCCCTGAATCAATCTTGTACAAGACAACCCCATGCGCCAACAGGATGCCAGCCAAGGCTCCGATCAGAAAAATACGATTCAACATTACTCTGTGTTCCCGAATCCTCAATTCAGCCCGCGGATAGCGAACGGGGCGAAGCGAGCCGATAGATGCGCGCATCGAGCTCTGCCTCCAGTGGACAGGTAGATAGGTTTCGGCCGGCGATTCGTCACCACACGTTCAGACAAAACTTGATGACGATCTGTTGAATCGCTTTTCGTTCGACTGCACGACGCGCGGCAAAAGCGCGACACGCGGAACCGTGCCTGACGCAGAGTCGAAAAAATGCGATCACGAACAATCACGATGATTCACAAAGCAGACGCGTAGCGGCCTTCGTCGCGGAGGAAGACGCAACCGGTAGCGTTGCCGAGCAGGCGCGGGCTCCTGGCGGGACCGGCGGCGCTCCTGTGTACAAGGGCACCGGGCGATGCGGCGCTTTGTGGTCCGAAGCGGCAGCGGGAATTTGGCGTCTCAGGTCATGATCTTCGAAGGGAGATTGCGTCAGCCTGCCAGCGGCGTGGAAAATCCGGCGACAAGCTTGACCAGATCGGCCTGACGGGCAACGCCGGTTTTTTCAAACAGACGACTGAGATGGGTCTTGATGGTGGTGACCGCAACACCCAGCGCCGCCGCCACCTCGGGGACACCGCCGATATCGACAATGGCAAGTAGTACGCGCAGCTCGGTCGGCGTCAACTTGTACATCTCGCCAATAACTTCGGGGGGAGCGAAAGCCTCCAGGGCTGCCTTGCGAATGAACAATGCGGCGACCGCGTTGTAGGCAAGGCAGGCGACGCGCCGTGCGCCCGAGGTCAACGGTAACACGTGAGCGACGTAGCGCACGCCATCATGCGCGGTCAACGGCAGGGCGATACCCTTGACGCCAAGAACCGCGTCGCCCGCATTTGCGGCGACCAGGATCTCGCGCAAGGCCGTATTGATCGCTGGATCGCCGGCAACGAGCCGGCCGAAGACCGCGCGCATGAAGTCCGCGGCCTCGAGAATGGCATTGCCGGCGGCGTTGGCATGGACGATCTGGCCGTTGACGTCGACCAGGATCATGCCGGCGCTCAGCCCATCGAGGATATCCGAAAAGCAGACTGTCTGGGCTTGCTTGAGATTGATGGTCTTGCCGATCAGCAGTGCGCGACGAACGTGGGGTACCAGCAGCGCCATGCGCCGGCGCATTTCATCGTCGACCAGACCGCTCGCCTCGTGCCGAACAACACTGAGAAACGTACAACTTGTCGCCGATTTCTCGATCACCACGCTCGCGACGTCGACCCAGCCATGCGGCCGCGCCCACTCGCGATAAAAGCGGCCCCGGCGAAATTCGTCATGGGGTACGAGCTGCGCAGCACTCACGACCTGCTCCACGCCGAAGTAGGGCAAGTCCGCGGTCGGATCGAGTTTCGGATAGCTCTCCGAATAGACCTGGAGGCTGTCCGGATCGGCCCCGACATAGCAGTACAGATTCTCCGATCTACCCAAGGAATGCTTCGAGAGAAGGCCTCCAGATTGACCACCGCTAAAACGCGCAATTTTTTCGAGGACGTCGATGCGTTGTGCGGGGTCGAGCGCGGCGTCGTAAATATCGCCAATAAGCGCCGAAAATTGCTCTTTATCGTTCATGGCTCTTAGCCTCAAAATGCAATAACGCGGAAATGAAATGGCCGTCGCGGTCCGGCGGAGAAACATTACGATTCAATGGCATTTCCAAGGCGGTATTTCCCCACCTCTCGCGTTGCATAGCGCAAAACGGCTATGCAGGGCTGTGATCTATCTCACTCATCCGATCGCCGCTGCCCGCGATCATCAAGTCTTGACCGAGTGTCATCCGATCGGGGGAGGGATGCGGTTTGTTTGAAGGAAATGGCCTGTTCAAGAAAGGTGGCATGTTCAAGAGATCGTAATCGTCCGTCGTCTGTTCGCATGACGACGGCATGTCGCCCGAGTCATATGTTCGCGTGCACGCAGAAGAGAGCGAGGAGGTTCGATGCACGCATTTAGAACCGAAGCGGCACCGCTGTCCGACCCGATCGTCAGTGCCGTGCGATGGAATTGGAAAAGGCGACGACTGTATTCCCGGTTGCGCAATTTCGCGCGGCTCCTCGCGTCCGGTATGCTTGATATCCGTAATGGCCTGCTCAAGGCGCTACATGACTCACGAAGCCTGTTGGCGGCTCGCATGATCGATCAGCATCAGCATCTTGTTCAAGACTACCGATGTATCGGCGTTCTTCATTGCGCTGACGATGCGGGACTTGAGCCGCGCAAACCGAACTGACGGAGCAATGATTTCATGGCGTGGCGAATTAATTTCATGCTGGCCGTCCTGATGATTGTCCTTGCGTTTTCTCACCTCCTCGCTTTGCAGAAATTGAATGCGATGCGGAGCGAGAGGCCGGCTACGGTTGATTTGCTGGCAGACTAGCGCGTTTTCAAGCGAAAGCCTGCCCCGGACTTGATCGGGGGGAGACCGGTTCCCGTCGAGAAAGCGCGTCAGATCAAGAATCTAGAATCCCGTTTCGATTCCATCGAAACGGAAAGGCTCTAGAACCCGTCGCCTTCGCGCGCGCTGCCTTACAACGGCAGCCCGACGCTGTGCAGCGCATCCAGAACGCGATCGCAATAGGGCTCCGGCAGCGGCGGCATGCCTTGCTGCAAGTCGGAGATGGTCAGCCCCGGATAGCCTTCCCGCAGGGCCGTGACGCTGCGACGAGCCTCGGATTCGGCTCCGACCAGCACATAAGCAGGACACATGGTGCGATGGATCCAGCTTGCCGACGGATGCTCGGCCAGCGCGCGCCGCTGCCAGTCCGCGGCTTCGAGATAGCGGCCGGTCTCAAAATACGCGCAGCCGATTCCGACCATGCTGTTGAAAGCGAGGCAGTCGTCGGGAGCGAGATCGAGCGCAATCTTGAACCGTTCGATGGCCGATGCGGCATCGCCATTGTATACATCGATCCATCCGCTGCGGCTCCACGCCCAGGCCGAGCCGCCGTCGATCGAAAGCGCCTTGCGGATCACCTGATCCGCTGCGTCGAGGTCGTGCAGGAAGGTGAGGGCGTTGCCGAGAATGGCAAGCACGGTCGCGTCTGCGGCGAGATTCTGCGCCTTTCCAGCCAGTTCGGTGCTTCGCGCGCGATCCTGGTCCGGCGTGGCGGCGAAATGATAAATAACGCGCTGTCCATATGCCCAGGCGGCGAGCGCCGTCGCCAGCGCGTGGTCGGGGTCGCGCTCCATCGCCCGTTCCAGCAGGTCCAGCGCGCGGGCGTTGCCGTCGGCGTTGAGCGAGAGAACGCAAGGCATCGCCCGCAGCGCCAGATCGTGCGGGCTCAGATCGGCGTCTGGCTTGCGGCCGGCGCGATCGATTTCCGCCAGGCGCAAGCATGGCTGCAGCGCTGCGACGATTCGGGTAGCGAGATGCTCGTCGGGAGCCGTGTCGCCGCCGAGGGCGCCATCGCTGCGATGCGCCGACAGGTGATGGCCGGTTTCCGCATCGATCAGCCGCAAGGTCAGACGTATTTGCCGGTCCGATCCGCGGATCATGCCGGTCAACTGGTAGCGCGCCGAGCCGGGCCGGTTGGTCACGGAGACGCCGGCCCGCGTGAGAGCGGTTGCGAGCTCATCCGCGATGCTGCGCGCGAGGTCGCTGTTCTCCGGGCTCGCATCGATCGGACCCAGCGCGATCGTCGGCCGATCGCGACGGGAGACGAGCAGCGAGGGCATCGATGTTAACGCACCGACAAAGACAGCTTGCCGCTTCAAGGTCTGCGACGGAGTTTCGCCGTAGCGGCGACGGTACTCGACGGAAAACCGCCCGCAATGCGCCAAACCGTGGCGCAGCGCGACGTCGGTCACTTTGGCATCGGGCAGGCCCCGCAGCAGTTCGCGGCGCGCGCTGTCGAACCTGATATCGCGAAGTGCCGCGCGCGGCGCTTTTCCGAGAAAGATCCGAAATTGCCGTTGCAGCGTTCGACTGGATACGCCGGCGACGCCAGCCAGTTCGGTCACGCTCCAGTCGCGCCCGACATTTGCACGCATCGCATCGAGCGCGCGGCGGACGGCACGCGGCAGCAGAGGTTTGCTCGAAGAGTCTTGGGGGCGTGCATTCATGGGGGACACTCCGACAATACGACGATGAAAACCAAACACATCGAAAAATTTCACGATCGGGATAGCGCTGTCGCAAATTGGATAGGAGCCATGCCGTGGCCGGATCTAACACCGCGGATTATCAAATCTGAAATCATTTCAGGAGAATTTCAATGGCAGGTCTGGTTGCAGTTATTTACGGGAATCGGCGGCCACGTCGTGTTTCTCGTAACCATACTGTGTGCGATCGGGTTCGTCGGCAATTTGGTGGTTCCGAAGTCAATCGATTCGGGCGTGGCGGGCCCGCTGATCGAGAGCATGCCTATCAGTACCATGCTCCCCAGTTTGTTCGCCGTACAACACAGCGTGATGGTGTGGCAAGGCTTCAAGCGCTGGCGGACGCGCGTCATATCGCCATCCACCGAACGGAGTACGTTCGTGCCATGCGTTGACAAGTAATTGCATCCGCGACCGCTCCCATTCAACAAAAGCATCAGACCCCGCAGAATCCAGGAAGGAATAATCATGTCACCATCTCCTGCCATCCAGAAGGCCGAGGCCGGCCAGCCCGATCTTGCAGCGTTGAAGCTTCGCCAGCATGCCGCGTGGTCGTCCGGCGACTATGCCGTCGTCGGCACGACGCTGCAGATCGTCGGCGAAGAACTGTGCGAATCCCTCGATCTGCGCTCGGGACAGAAGGTTCTCGACGTCGCCGCCGGAAACGGCAATGTCACGTTGGCCGCAGCGCGCCGCTGGTGCGACGTCGTGTCCACCGACTATGTGCCGAGGCTGCTCGAGCGCGGCCGACTGCGCGCCGCGGCCGAGGGTTTGTCGGTCGAATTCAAGGAGGCCGACGCGGAGGCGCTGGGCTTTGCCGACTCCAGCTTTGACATTGTCGTGTCGACCTTCGGCGTCATGTTCGCGCCCGATCATGACAAGGCGGCAGCCGAGCTTGCGAGGGTGTGCAAGAGCGGCGGTAAAATCGGGCTGGCCAATTGGACGCCGGAAGGTTTCATCGGGCAGCTCTTCAAGGTGCTTGGCAAGTACCTGCCGCCGCCGGCCGGTTCGAAGTCACCGCTGCTGTGGGGCTCGAGGGCGCACATCGGCGAGATGTTCGGAGCGGCGGCGCTTTCCATCAGGACCGAGTCGCGCATCTTCGCGTTCCGCTACCGATCGCCAGGGCACTTCGTGGAAGTTTTCAAGAACTATTACGGGCCGACGCTGAAAGCCTTTGCGGCGCTCGACGAGGCGAACCAGCGGGGATTAGGAAACGATCTGCTCACGCTGATCGGACGGATGAATCGCGCCGAAGACGGCACGATGGTCGTTCCGAGCGAATACCTTGAAATCGTGATCACAAAGCGCTGATCAAACACCCTCTTTGGCGAGGAGGTGCGCGCGGCCGTCCGTCGGACGACCGGTCGATTGGTCGTTCGATCGGAGGTCGTCGCTTGGCACAACTTTCGCTAACCGTGCCTGCGCGGAAGGAACGCTGACGCCATGATCGAAGACGAGTCCGGGCACATCGACTATGACGAAAGCGGGGAGGGGCCCGCCGTCGTGCTTGTGCCGGGATCATGCAGCACCGGTGCTGCATGGCGGCCAGTCATCGCGCAATGGCAGAACGGTTTCCGCTGCGTCACCACGAGTCTGCTCGGTTATGGCGGCACTGTCGAACGCCGTATCGCTCTCGATGCCGATATTGCTCACGAGGCAGAGGTTCTTGAAGCGGTGATCCGGCGCGCGGCCTGCCCGGTGCATCTCGTCGGCCATTCGTTCGGCGGCCTGACCGCGCTCGCCGTCGCGTTGAGAGGGCGGGCGCCATTGCTGAGCCTGACGATCGCCGAAGCTCCCGCGCCGGAAATATTGCGGACGATGGGCGAGTATCGGCACTATCTCGCATTCCGCAAGATGACCGAAGCCTATTTCAGGGCATTCCAGGCCGGCGAGACCGCCGCGATCGAACAGATGATCGACTTCTATGGTGGCGCCGGCACTTTCTCCAGCTGGCCGGATCGTGTTCGCGAATACGCCGCTCGGACCACGCCGGTCAACCTTCTGGACTGGGCAAGCGCCTACGGTTTCGAGCTAACGCCCGCGTTGCTTGCGACTGTCGAAGCTCCGACTCTTGTGTTGTGGGGAGAGGCCAGTCACCCGGCCGCGAAACGCGCGAACGAACTTCTGGGACAGTGCATACCGAACGCCGTAGTCGCCACCATCGCGGGCGCGTCCCATTTCATGATTTCGACTCATGCAAAGGAGGTGGCCGGCATGATCGGACAACAGGTGGCTCGAACAGATCGCAACGGCCAATCGGCAGCCGAACTCAACCGGTGACGGCCAAATTCCGATCCAGCTTGGCTGAATCAGACTCGCCGCTTATGTCTTGTTCAGGCGTGACCTTTGTTGAAAACGGGTTTCCACTTTGCCGGATAATGTCGTAGACGAATTTGAGCGACAAACCATTCGGCGGTGAGAGCGACGAAGGGGAACCCGAACCAGCGGGTTCCCCTTCATTGTAATTTCCGAATTGTAATTTCCGAAATTTGCGCTGTCGCTGGCGATTTTAGCCGTCGAATGAACCGAGCGCTATTCGGCGATGACTTCGCCGGAGCCGCCGAATTCGGCCGGGAAATCCTTCAGTTTTGGCAGCCCGTCCCGCATCGGCAGCACCGTCTCGGCATAGTTGACGTGAACGCCGGGGACAAACGCAAGCGTCGGGATCGTGGCGGTGAATACGTCGACGAGGCCCAACGGCGGATGATTGGTCATCAAATGTCCGCCGCATTTGCTGCAATACTGGCGCTGGCTGAGCGGGGTCTTCTGGAATGTAGCCACATGCTCGGCGCCCGATGTGATGCGCACGGAATCCGGCTTCCAGAGGCTGAAAGCGTTGACGGGCCCGCCGGACCATGAGCGACAGGAACTGCAGTGGCAATAACCCATCGCCTCCGGTGAACCGGTGGCCTCCAGTTTGACCGCGCCACAAAAGCAGCTTCCAACGTGAGCCATTGTTCTCCCTTTCGAGTTTTGCATGTTGCAGGTTCGCAACCAAGCGCTGCGGACCGTTGATTTCGCATTAGCAAAGCGATTGGTGCTCCGCGTCCATCGATAGGAGGACACGGAGCCGCGAGAATATCAGGCTGCGGCCCGCAGATTCAATAGATCTGACAGCCGGTACGTATCTCCAGGATCGGAGATCGGTTGGCGCTGGAATTCCAGCGGGAATTTTCGGAAGCCTTGATTCATCGGTCGAGCAGGTTTGCGGCAGCGGTACTCACATCCTCCGACCGCAGGACGCGGCGCGATTCGAATAACGTTACGGTCCCGTCAAATCCCGCAGCATGCGGGATCGTCGATCGGGCAGGTTGGACGTGTTTATCCGTCCTCGTCATTGCGTTCGAAGAATCTTTCGAGGAGCTTTTGGTGAGTAATGAGACCGCTATTCCATCTGGCAAGCTGGCGCTGGCATGCGCGGATTTTTTGTGGAGCCGGGACGCTCTGCTGCGAAGCCTCAGCCTGGAGCGGCTATCGATCAAGCCTGGGCACGCCAGGGTCGCGATGACCGTGCTGCCTGCCATGGTCAACGGCATCGGCATCACGCACGGAGGTGCGATCTTCACCTTGGCCGAGGCGACATTTTCGCTGGCGTCCAATAGCTACAATGAACGGACTGTAGCCGCGCATTGTTGCATTTCGTATTTGCACCCGACCAGGCTTGGCGACCGGCTGGTTGCGACGGCGACGCAGATTGTGCGTTCCGCACGATCCGGCATCTACGATGTCAGCGTGACCCTGGAAAATACGGTCATAGCCGAGTTCCGCGCACATTCGCGCGTCGTTGGCGGCGCCCTGCTGCCCGCCGTGCAAAGTCACACCGCCGCGGAATCCGTCAATCAATAGACTTTCAGTATTTCCGGCGGACCCGTCGGAATCAGGGACGCTTCGCGTTCTCGCCGAAGTGTCCTTAACTTGGGGCCCAGCGCGCCGGCGCTGGGCCCCTTTTTTAGTTCAAGCTACACGTGCCGAACGGAGCCGAAGCCTAGCTGTAGATCTCGAACAGGCCCGCGCCGCCCTGGCCACCACCGATGCACATGGTCACGACGCCCCACTTCGCCTTGCGCCGACGGCCCTCCTGCAGAATGTGGCCGGTAAGCCGCGCGCCGGTCATCCCGAAGGGATGGCCGATGGCGATCGAGCCGCCATTGACGTTGTACTTGTCGGGATCGATGCCAAGCTGGTCGCGGGAATAGAGGCATTGGCTGGCAAAAGCCTCGTTGAGCTCCCAGAGATCGATGTCGCCGACTTTCAATCCGTGGCGCTTCAACAGCTTGGGCACGGCGAAGACGGGACCGATGCCCATTTCGTCCGGCTCGCAACCCGCCACCGCCCACGCGACAAAACGGCCGAGAGGTTCAAGACCGCGTTTTTCGGCGTCCTTGGCTTCCATCAGGACAACGGCCGCCGCGCCATCCGATAGCTGGCTGGCGTTGCCGGCCGTGATGTATTTGCCGGGACCTTTTACCGGCTCGAGCTTGGCGAGGCCTTCGATGGTGGTCTCCGGCCGGTTGCACTCGTCGCGATCGACGACATAGTCGACAATGCTCTCGGCCTTCGTCGCCTTGTCGACCACCTTCATTTTGGTCTTCATCGGGACGATTTCGTCCTTGAACTTGTGCGCCTGCTGGGCTGCGGCCATACGGCGCTGCGATTCCAGCGAGTACTCATCCTGGTATTCGCGGCTGAGCTTGTAGCGCTCTGCGACGATATCGGCGGTGTCGATCATCGCCATGAAGATGTCGGGCGCCGCCTTGAGCAGATCCGGATCGATCGACTCCTTCGGCGTGCCGCCTCCGGGAACCGAGATGCTTTCCGCGCCGCCGGCAACGATGCAATCGGCGCCGTCGGAGCGAATGCTGTTCGCCGCCATCGCAATGGTCTGCAGCCCCGACGAGCAGAAACGGTTCACCGATACGCCGGCCGTCGACTTCGGCATGCCCGCGAGCAACGCGGCCTGGCGGCCGATGTTGGGGGCACCATGCGCGCAATTTCCGAGGTAGCAATCTTCGACGTAATCCTTGTCCACGCCGGCGCGCCCGACGGCGTGCTTGATGGCGTGGGCCGCCATCGACATCGGTGGGGTAATATTGAACCCGCCGCGCCCGGATTTTGCCAGCCCGGTGCGGGCATAAGAAACAATAACGGCTTCACGCATTTTTTTCTCCCTTTGAGGTGGCCGATTATGGCGCGTAAAAAATTGTAATCGTAGACATTTTTCCTGTTTAGGCCTCCGTCGGCGAAACCACAACCGGCCTGGACCCTGAAAATACCGGGCGTAAGGGTGCGCTCCGAGACCAGGACGCGTTGCCGTCATCCGCTGATTGTAAAAGCAAGGCCAGTGACGCCGCGCTATGCGGTCAGGCTGTGCGGTGAGGTGGGCTTGATACGGCGGCGCACGCCTGGCCGCGGACCCGGCCGACTTCCCCCGCTTCGTTAATTCGAAGCGGCTTTGTCGGAGCGGATTGATATGCGTCCTGAGGAGGGGCGAGCCTGAAAGGCAGCGCTGACGCACGCTGCCTTTTGCGACCGATCCGGACACGGCCCAGGACCTGGCCCCGGACTTCGATCCGGACTTGGCCCCGCCCGATCAAACGGCCGGGGCGTTTCGTCTCGGGCTTGCTAGTTCCGATACGATGTGTCGACGCGGTCAAGCTTTCGCAGCAGCGCCGGCCACGCCAGTTCACCGTTCCGGTTGGGTAGCTCGGCGCGCGGTTTTACCTTGTCGAAGGTTTTTTCCAGCACGTCATCGGGCGGGTAGACCAGCTTGGTATTGCAGGACAGCGCCATCACCTGCACCTCGCAGGCGCGCTCCATGCGATACAGCAGATTGAATGTCGCAGGGATGGTCCGTCCGACGACCAGCAGCCCGTGGTTGCGCAAGATCATGGCTTCGTGATTGCCGAGGTCCGCCACCAGCCGCTCACGCTCGCCGACATCGTCGGCGATGCCTTCAAAGTCATGATAGGCGATGTGAAGAAACCGCATCGAGGTTTGCGCCAGCGGAAGCAGTCCGCATTCCATCGCCGAGACCGCCATGCCGGCCGGCGTGTGCGTATGCGCCACGCAGTCGACGTCGTGGCGGGCCATATGAATGGCGCTATGAATTACAAAGCCGGCGGCGTTGACGCCGTAGTCGGAGGCATTGAAGACCGTGTTGCCCTCGAGATCGACCTTGATCAGGCACGACGCATCGATTTCCTCGTAGAGCATCCCATAAGGATTGATCAGGAAATGGTCGTGAGATCCCGGGACGCGGCACGAGATGTGGTTGGCGATCATCTCGGTCATGCCGTACATCGCGGTGAGGCGGTAGCAGGCCGCGAGATCGACGCGGGCTTGCCATTCCTCGGGGCTCACCTGTTCGCGGACGGATTTGACGATTTTGATGGCAGGAGAGCTAATCGGAGGGTTCACGGCATTTTCTCCACTGGAACGGGCGGCATTTTCTTCGTAGGCCCGGCTGATCGGCGGACCATCAGAATACCTGCAACAATTGCTGCGTCGCAAGCCAGGAGTGGCCGCCAACACTGCAATGCAGCTATCGCCGATGCGCTGCGGCATACCGAAGCGACTTCTGGGGTCTTCCAGCCGGGTTCGCACCAATAACTGGAAATCGGATAGCCCGTTCGACCGGAAGGCTCTAAGGAGTCAGCGGCAAAAGCGCGCTCCGAAGCGTCGCGCTCGAAATCCCCATCAGTCAGGTGAACGGATTGTCCAACTCCAAAACCAGAAATATCGCGCCGGCAAACGACAGCGCGCATGCCAACAGGGAGGCCATGACGACAAGATTGGTTTGCGCAAACAAGGTGAAGCTCACGAAAATCGCGCTAAGCCAGAACACCAGAATGATCAAAAAGGGGGTCGGAATCGAGCCGCCGGTCTGCGCAAACAACAACAACGGGACGAACAACAGGACGTGCCGCGCAGACGGCGGCGCCACCGCCGGCCGCGACGCAGCCCGCGCGAACCACACCGCGCGCGCAGACGACGGCGCTTGCGTCGATTGTGCTCAAGGCGATGAAGCCTGCTGCCAGCAATAGAGAGATCATCATAGTTTTCATGACTGTTCTCCTTGGGTTGAAGTGCAATCCGTCAATCGCAATTACCGCGTCGCCTAGGCCGCGGTGACAATAGCCGGTCTCTTCGCAAGCACCGTTCGTCGATCGTGAATCAAGCCCTCCAGCCGATGGGCAGCCACATTCAATGTAGCGTCATCCACCGCGCTCTCGTCCCCGGCAGCGGATCTTGTACGTTGCGCTTTGAGAATGTTGTCGATCTCTTCTTCGATATCTAACAGCTCAGCCTCTGTGCCGACGTTCCGAATCCGGCGCCCCAGGGCATAGAGAGAATCCAGCGGGCCCTCACGGGTTGCGGGCTCGCCGAGGCCGAGAAATTTCCAGGCCGCGGCCAGCACGGTGGCGGCGCCGCCCAGCACCATCGGCGTCAAATAGATCCAGTTGCCGTATTCATCCATAAAACTCTGCTGGGTGCCGTTGTAGAAGGCCGCCGCGCCGGGATGCAGAGGAAGGTAAGCGTCCGCGTCGGTGCTGGGTGCGGTGATTTGTGCAAAAATAGGCTCCTCGGCCATAAGGTCCCTGCGCACCCGCATGATCGTTTGGGTCAGGCTGGTTATCAGGTCGGCGCCGAGCTTCTTTTGCGCAACCAGATACAGTGAAGTCCTCAAGGTGGTCAGATCATCATCCGGCACCGGCGGCGATCCCCGCAACGTGCCTTTGGGTATGTCGAAACTTTGATAAGCGCGTTCAGCTTCTGCGATGGCCCCGGCGGAATCGATCGGAATCAACACCGGCAACGCCTTTGGGCCCTGTTGAAAAAAATTTCGCACCAGCGACAAATATTTTTCTGCCAAAGGGATCACGACAAGCAAAGCACTAACCTCTTTGGATTGAAGTGCGCGCCGCGCATCCGGCAATGCGATATCCTTGAAGACTTTGGCGCGATCGAGCCCAAATTCCTTGCTCAGCACATCGACAATCTTGCTATTCGCGTCCCCACCGATCACGCCGACACGGCGGCCCTTCAATTTGTCGATGCTGTCGATGGTCGAACCCGGCGGCGCGACGATGAGTACGACGACATGGCTCACAACGACAACAGCTTGCGCTTGTGACAGATCGCCGACATCGCCGCGAACCACGGCGAGGTCCACCTTGCCCGCCGAAAAAGCCTTGGCGGCTTCAATTGCAGTGCCGCTGTCGACGACCTTGAGCCGCACCGGCGCGTTCGTCGCAACCAGCCGGCTTGCGATGGCTGACATCGCCTTGGCAGCCTCGCCGTCAATCGAGCCCACCGCCACGCTCAGCGTCGCCGGACGGGAATAGTACCGATAGGCGATGAGGCTTGCACCCGATGCAAGACCAACGACACCAACGACCAGGACAAAACGAAGCCAGAGCGGCAAGTTCAGCGAAACCATGTTCGTCACTCCCAACACAAGCGAGCGAGTCGTCTTCCGAAACATGTCAGTCATTCTGACGTTCAACGGTCTCTGCGAAATTCTGCGTCCGGCGCGATGCGAGAGCAAGCGAGATCATGACCGCATCGCTGGGAGGCGCGTCAGGCAGATTCCAACGACGACGTCGTGATTAGGCTTTGCGGCCGTAGTTCAACAGACCGCCGCTGCCCTTCGGCGGATGCGCGCGAAGTGCATCTTCGTTGGGCGCGGTGCCCCAGCCGGGCCGGTCCGGGATGACGAGATAGCCGTCTTCAAAGTCAGGCAAATGGGTGAAGAGCTCGTGATCCCATGCCAGCCGGTCGATGTCGGTCTCCATGATCCGCAAATTCGGCACCGCCGCGCTGAAGTGGGCGTTCATCATGGTGCAGAGGTGGCCGTAGAAATTATGCGGCGCGACGTTGACCTCGTGCGCCTCGGCGCTGGCTGCGATCTTCATCGACTGCCACACGCCGTTCCAGGGCGTGTCGATGATCGCGACATCCATCGCCTGTTCGCGGAAATAGGGTAGGAATTCGCGCAAGCCCAAAAGCGTCTCGCATGATGAGATGGGGTGCGAACTTTGCCGCCTGATATAGCCGAGCGCTTCCGGATGGAAACTGTCGATCTCGATCCAGAACATGTCGAGGTCGGCAATGGCGCGCAGGATTTTGAGATAGCCTTCGGTCTTGGCGTTGAAATTCAGATCGAGCAGGATGTCGACATCCGGTCCGGCGCCGTCGCGGATGGCTTCGAGATGCATCCGCAGATCGCGCAGGACCTTGTGGTCGACATTGATCTCGGGTTCGAACGGCGAGCCAAATCCCGGCCGCCAGCCCTGCGGCTTGCCGGCATCGTAGGTGAAGATGTTGGTCTTGAGCGCGGTAAATTTTTTCTCGCGAACCTCGCGTCCGATCGCCTTGACACCATCCAGATCGTTGATCGGCGGCTTGTACCAGCTCGGATGATTGATGCGCCAGGTCGCGCAATGCGACCAGTAGACCCGGATGCGATCGCGGATTTTGCCGCCGAGCAGCTCGTAGCAGGGCACGCCGAGCAGTTTTGCTTTCGCGTCGAGCAAAGCGTTTTCGATCGCGCCCAGCGCCTGCGCCACCACGCCACCGGCTCCGGGGCGCGTCGCTGAAAAAAGCTCCGCATAGATCCGCTCGTGTTGAAATGCATTCTGTCCGATCACGCGCGCCGAGAGGCGCTGGATCACCGCGCCGACGCCGGGCGAGCCAAAACCTTCGTCGAATTCGCTCCAGCCGACAATGCCGTCTTCGGTGGTGATCTTGACGAAATGGTAGTTTCTCCAGCCGGCATCGCAAGCGACGATTTCGAGATTTCGTACCTTCGACATTTTTGTCATGACGTTCCCTTATTTTCTTGATGGCAATCGTCGAACTGCCTGGGCTCACGGTCGTACTGCCGGTGAATCCATCGGCATTCCCTGCGCCCGCGACATCAGATAAAGCTCCAGCTCGACCAGTTCCGGCGCGCCGTAATCGTAAGCCTGAGTCCGGACGCCGGTCATGCAGGCGCGCATTCGGCGCTGCAGCGAACCCAGCGACTGCCATTCCAGCCGGTACAGCGGATAGCCGGTCGGGTGCCCCTGCGTAATCGCGGATCCCGCGAGGCGTTTGTCCCAATTGTCGTCGTGGCAATTCGTGCACCCGAGATTGAGCTGGCCCTGACGCTGCATGAACAATCCGCGTCCCTTCGCGACGAAGGGTTCGAGTTGCGGATCGGCGCCGGTGACGATCGCATCGCCGCGCGACTGCTGCGCGACAAAGGCGGTGAGCGCCAGCAGGTCGCGGCTTTCGTAAGCGAGCGGCGTTGTCTGTTGATGCTGGACGCGACACATATTGATGCGCTGTTCCAGGTTGACGGGACGGCCGAGCGTCCTGTCGAAGGCGGGATAGCGGGCGGCAACGCCCTTCATGCTGGCGCGCGCGTCCTCATGGCAATCGGCGCAGGCCTTGCCCGCGGCACCGGTTTTGCCTTTCCACAACGCTTCGCCGTCGAGCACCCACAGCATGCCGGGATTGGCGGTATCGTCGTTCTGGATGGCCTGGGTGTCCGGTGTCATGAAATCGTAACCGGATCGGCGCTGATCCGGCGGAATTTCAGCGGCGGGTAGCGGCGAGACACCGATACCGGCCGCGATCAGCAGCGCCGCAAGGAATATCGCGCGCGCGGATCTCATTCGACCAGGATCGAGGCCGACGCGGTCTCGCTAAATCCCCTGTCGCCGATCCACTCGAAGTCGAATTTGCCGCTCTCGGTCGCGACCGTGAAGAACGTCATAAAGGGATTCGCCGCAATCGCCGGGAACAGATCGGCGCGGAAAATTTCCACGCCGTTGTAACGGCAGGCAAAACTGGTGATGATGTCGCGCGGGATGATCTCGCCGGTGGCGGTGCGGCGGTAGCCGGTCTCCATGATATGCGACATCAGCGTCTTGATCTCGATGATCTCGCCGCGCTTTGCCTTTTTCGGAACATTGATCAGCGCCGAGGCCATCAGATCACCTCTTCGGTGCAGGCGGCGAGCGTCACGACGATGTCGACGCTTGCCGACCAGAACGAGTCGTCGGACAGCCGCGCGATGGCGACGACCTTCTGGCTGTCGGCGAGGCGAATGCGGGTGGAAACCTGCGCGCGGCCGGCGCGCGGGCCGAGATAGAAATTGCCGATATTCGGCTGCGGGTTCTTCTCGTTGAAGACGTGGATGCTCTTGACGTAATCTTCCGGTGTCATCGGGCTGAAAACATTCACGGTCATCGGCACCGTGTTGCCGTTTTCGACCAGCGGCGGCACGTCAAGCTTGACCTTGCCGGTCCGCACCTCGGCTTCGCCCACCACGTTGCGGATCGCGGCGGCGAGCATCGCGGGGGTCGCGTCCGCCGGCCGCACTGTCACGATCGGGACGGCACTCAACGCAGCCGCGCCGCCGGCGAGGCCGAGGAACTGGCGGCGCGTGGAACCTTGTTGTTTGTGCATCGCGGGTTCTGCTTTCCTATTCGCGTAAGCTTGCGAGATACGCCACCATATCCTCGATCTGCTCGGCCGACAGGATCGGCTTGTCGCGCCATGCCGGGCCGACGCGATCGAGGCCGTCCACGCGATAATAGGACGGCATGATGGTTGCGGGATTGAGGCGGGAGGCGTCGACGAGGCGGAGCCGAAGCTGGCCTTCGGACCAGCGGCCACCGGCACCGCCGAGGCCGGGCGCGAGATCGCCCTGAAATTTCGCTTCCGGAAACGGACCGTTGTGACAGAGGATGCAGGTATTGGCGCGGTCGACGACCAGTGCACGGCCTCGCGTGACGTCACCTGGCTCGCCCGTCAGCGATTGGGGAATCGCATCTCCCACGATCGCATAGGTCCGCAACGCCGCCGCGCTGGCCGCGCCGGGCAGGGCGGCGGCCACGGCCGCGAGGCACGCGCCGAGAATCTGGATTGCCGGGCTAGCCAAAGGCATCCACCGTGATCGTCTTGAACCAGGACTGCGCATTGTCAGCGTCGCGCCTACGCACCTCGCGCGGCGCATCGACCGGGCTGGTGCCGCCGGCTTCGATCTCGGCGAATATGCCGTCCCTGGGCTGGTAGGTGCCGGATTGCGCGAAGGCGTAGCCGGGTGCGACCGTGCTGTAGCAGGCGCCGAATAGTTTTGGCGTCGGCGGGGCTGTGCCCGCGATCAAGTTCGCCACCGCGGCGGCGCATGCCCTGGCTTCGGCATTCGCGGCCGACGCCGATTTAGGGATGACGCCACCGAAGCAGGCGTCACCGATCACGTGAATATTTGGCACAAGCTTCGAGGCAAAGCTGACCGGATCGATCGGGCACCAGCCGGTATTGTCGACCGCGCCCGCGATGCCGGCGATGCGGCCGGCCTTCTGCGGCGGAATGACGTTGGCGACCGCTGCCGTGTAGTTGCCGAAATCGGTGACGATGGTGTTGGTCGCGGGATCGACCGACGTCACCCGGCCGCCCTGCGACAGCGACACCCGCTCGATCATGCCGGGATAGAGTTCCTGCCAGGCGTTCTCGAACAGGCGCTGCTGCGGAATGGCGTCCTTGGCGTCGAGAATAAGGATTTTGGAGCGCGGCTTTCGCGTTTTCAGATAATGGGCGATCAGGCTGGCCCGTTCATAAGGCGCCGGCGGGCACCGCGAGGGGCCTGCAGGCACGGCCAGCGCCACAAGGCCGCCGTCGTCCATGGCTTCGAGTTGCCGGCGCAACAGCATGGTCTGCTCGCCCGCCTTCCAGGCATGCGGCATTCTGGCCGTGGCTTCCTCGTCATAGCCTGATAGCGCGTCGAACCTGATATCGATGCCGGGCGCCAGCACCAGACGGTCATAGCTGAGCGATTGGCCGTCGGCGAGACCGACAACGCGTGTTTGCGGGTCGATCTTCACCGCCGCCTGCGCAACGAAGGTCACGCCTTCGGCGCTGATCCGGTCATAGCTGAATCGCTGCGCTTCGATGTCCCGCAAGCCCGCGATCACCTCGTTGCTGAAGGGGCAGGCGATAAAAGTTCGGTTCGGCTCGATCAGGGTCACCTCAAGTTTCGGATCGATCCGCTTGAGCGCCCGCGCGCAGCTGGCGCCGCCAAAGCCACCGCCGATCACGACCACGCGCGCCGCGGATTGTGCGAACGCGGGACAGCGAAGCGTCAGCGATGCGGCTGACGCCGCGATGCCACGAACGACGTTTCTTCGCGTCATCTGCCGCAGCGCGTCCATGAGCAATTTTTCCGAAAATGGAGCGGCGGCCCCAAAGGCCGCCGCTCGAAACATCAGGCGAAGGTAATGTTCTGGTCGCGCAGCGGCACCGAGCGGATGCGCTTGCCGGTCGCCCCGAAGTAGGCGTTCAGCACCGCCGGTCCCGCGACGCAGATGGTCGGCTCGCCGACGCCGCCCCAGAAGCCGCCGCTCGGCATCACGATCGATTCCACCTTCGGCATCTCGGCGATCCGCATCGAATTGTAGGTGTCGAAGTTGGTCTGCTCGATGCGACCATCCTTGACCGTGCATCCGCCATAGAACAGCCCGGTCAGGCCGTAGACGAAGGAGCCCGCGATCTGGCGCTCGATCTGCGCCGGATTGACGGCGTAGCCCGGGTCGGTGGCGGCAGCGATCCGATGCACCTTGATCTTGGTGCCGTCGGTCACGGAGATTTCCGCCGCCGCCGCGACGTAGCTGCCATAGCCCATGTACTGGGCGAGGCCGCGATAGACGCCCTGCGGCGCCGGCTTGTCCCAGCCGATTTTTTCGGCGACGGCATTGAGCACGGCAAGGTTCTTCGGATGCTTGGTCAAGAGCTTGCGACGGAACTCGAGCGGGTCCTGGCCGGCGGCATGCGCGAGTTCATCCATGAAGCATTCGAGATAGAGCGCGTTATGGTTGACGTTCACGCCGCGCCAGAAGCCCGGGATGATGTGCGGATTGCGCATCGAATGTTCGATCAGGAGATTGGGGATCGAATATCCCAACGCGGCATCGCCATCGGGATTGAGGCCGGCGAACGTCGCCGGATCCTTGCCGTTGACGAGCGCCTCCGGCCGCAGGCTGAACAGGATCGACTGGCCGGAGATGCGCATGTGCAACGCGGTCAGGTTGTTGTCGGCATCGAGCGCCGCGGTCATCTTGCACTGCGTAACTGGATGATAGCGTCCGCGCAGCATGTCCTCTTCACGCGACCACAACAGCTTGATCGGCGTGCCCGGCATCTGCTTGGCGATGTCGACGGCCTGCCGGACATAGTCGGTCTGGCCGCGCCGGCCGAAGCCGCCGCCGAGTATCTGCTTGTGGACGTCGCATTTGTCCGCGGGCAGGCCCGATCCCTCCAGCACTGCGGCGAAAGCGGCCTCGCCGTTTTGCGTGCCGCACCAGACCTCGCATTTGTCCGATGTGTAGAGCGCGGTGGCGTTCATCGGCTCCATCGTGGCGTGATTCTGGTAGGGATAGTTGTAGACCGCCTCGACCTTCTTCACGGCGCCGGCAAATGCTGCCTTGGCGTCGCCGCTCTGATTGCCGATATAGGCGGGGCCTGAATCCAGGCCCTCCGCCAGCCATTGCGCGATCGACGCGCTGGTGACCTTGGCGTTTTCGCCCTCGTCCCAGACGATCGGCAAGGCGTCGAGCGCGGTCTTGGCGTGCCACCAGGTGTCGGCCACGACGGCGACGGCGGTATCGCCGACCTTCACCACCTTCTTGACGCCCTTCATGCCGGCGATCTTGGCCTCGTCATAGCTCTTCAGCGTGCCGCCGGTGACGGGGCAATCCTTGATCGCGGCGTTGAGCATGCCGGGCAGCTTGACGTCGATGCCATAGACCATCGCGCCGGTGACCTTATCAGGTGTGTCGAGCCGCTTCAGTCCCTTGCCGACCAGCTTCCAGTCCTTCGGATCCTTCAGCTTGACGTCCGCCGGCGGCGGCAATTTCGCGGCGGCCTCGACCACCTTGCCGTAGGTCGTGGTGCGGCCCGACGGCGCATGCGTGATGACGCTGTTGGCGGCGCTGCATTCGGCCACCGGCACCTTCCAGTCGTTGGCCGCGGCCTGGATCAGCATCATGCGCGCGGTCGCGCCACCCTTGCGGACATAGTCCTGCGAGGTCCGGATGCCACGGCTGCCGCCGGTGGAAAAATCACCCCAGGCGCGCTTGCGGGCGACGCTCTGGCCGGGGGTCGGATATTCGGTAGTGACCTTCGACCAGTCGCATTCCAGTTCTTCGGCGACGAGCTGGGCGAGGCCGGTGAGGGTGCCTTGTCCCATTTCGGAACGGGCGATGCGAATGACGACGGTGTCGTCGGGCCGGATCACCACCCAGGCGTTGACCTCGGGCGAGCCATCGGCGGCGCGCACCACGGTCGGGCCACCGAAGGGAATATCGAGGCCGAGGGCGAGGCCGGCGCCGACGGCGGCGGTGCCGATCACGAAGGCGCGGCGATTGAATGTGGGCATCTGGTTCATGGCGGCCTCCTCAAACGCTCGCGGCGGCATGGATCGCCTCGCGCACCTGCTGGAAGGTGCCACAGCGGCAGATGTTGGTGATGGCCTCGTCGATATCCTGATCGGTCGGCTTCGGCTTCTCCTTGAGCAGGGCCGCGACCGCCATGATCATTCCGCTCTGGCAATAGCCGCATTGCGGGACGTCATTATTGATCCAGGCCTGCTGCACCTTGTGCAGCGCGCCCTCGGCCGCCAGCCCCTCGATGGTGGTGATCTGCTTGCCGACGGCCTCGCTGACCTGCACGCCGCAGGATCGCATCGCGACACCGTCGATGTGAACGGTGCAGGCGCCGCATTGTGCAATGCCGCAACCGTATTTGGTGCCGGTCAGGCCGGCGTTTTCCCGGATCGCCCATAACAGCGGGGTGTCCGCTTCGACGTCCACGTCGAAAGCTTTGCCATTGATTGTGAGGTTTGCCATCGCTGATCCCCTGATTAGCTCAATCCATCGATTGAACTTCAGGGGAATGCTGGACTGAAAATTGGAACGGTTCAAATCAAGATTCTGCGTTTGCAGCGCGGAAGATAATTGATCGGCTGGTGTTGCGGCGCTGTTCCGGGGAGGAGCCTCCGGCATCTCTGGCGCATACGCCACAAGCCGTCTGTCACCACCCGCCCGCCGTCATGCCCCGCGAAAGCGGGGCATCCAATACGTCGCGGCCTATCGTTTCCGTCACCCCCGTCTCTGTAATATTGGATCGCCCGCTTTCGCGGGCGATGACAGCCGAGAGTAAATCTTTCAGACACAGCTTCGCGATCTCGCCGCAGGTCTCGCGCGAGTTTTGCTCTGGACTTCCCGCCCTCTCCAATCAGAGGGCGCAGGGAATGCCGGGCGCCCGATGCGCCCGCAGCCGCGCGTGTAGTGGTAGTAAACACGCGCGTTAGTCACCACGGTCACACCGGAAAACGCCCGGCATTCCCCGCGCAATGGTTTTAACGGTTTCCTTCGTGCTCTCCCCGGTGACCGGGCTTGTTTGCCACCGTCATCGGCGGTTGCCCGCCGACTTGACACCAGCGTCGGGGTGTCAGGACCACACGACTTCGCCGTCCGCTTCAGCGCCGTTCGTCAAAGGCGTATCCGCGTCCACCGCATCCCGTCCCGCGGCCGTGACGATCGCGTGTCGCCCCTCTGTGGGACGGGACAGGGCGAGCTTGTAGAGATGATTTGCCCGACGGGGAAAGCGCAATATTTTTGCAAACAGGGCTGGACACGCGATCCACCTGACAGCCCGTCGGGCAAATCAGTCGACGTGTACGACCAGGTCGCGACGCGATTGCGGTGCTTTCCGTGACTCCCGGTGTGCCGTGCGGTGATCGAATGAGGCGGCGGTCTTGCGCCTCGGCGAGGTTTAGATGCGACGGCGCGCGTCCGTTATTTTTGTCTGTAGTGCCACGGGCCGTTCAGAGAACAACCGCTCGATCCATGCTATCACCGCTCTGACCCGCGCCAATTGCTTGAGGTCGGGATGGATGATCAACCACATTTCACGAGAGAGAACAGGCTTTGCGCCGCTCAATCGGGAGACTTCGGAAACGCCATCCCCGATACGGCAAGGCAGCAGCGAGCGGCCCAAGCCCGTACGGACCGCGTTTAAGGCTAATTCCGAGTCATTGACGACGACGGATATTCGCGCGTCCGGATCCGATGCGACGGCTTTCGCCATCCAACGTACATGCGGCAAGTGCGACCAGCTGGCCTCATAGGTGATCCAAGGCAGAGGGGGACGAGCCGCCGACGCACCATACACCGCGTAATCGACGATGCCGACACGGTGTGCGACCGCGCGATATTCATTGTCCGGTCGCGCCATACGCAACGCGATGTCGGCTTCCCGGTTGGTGACGCTGAGATTGCGATGATCGGCTGCAAGTTCGAGCTGCAACCGCGTATGCGATCGGAGCAAATCCGGCAATGCGGGGATCAGAATATAGTTTAGCACCAACGGCACCGCTGTTACGCGCACTTTGCCGACCGCAATACTGTCGGCGCTGGTCACGCCGTCTTTGACTGCGTCGACATCAAGTTCGATGCGCTCGGCTCGACGAACGACGATTTGCCCACTGTCGGTCGGCCTAAGAACACCTGCATCGCGCTCGAACATGCGGACTCCCAACAGTCCCTCAACGCGCGCAATGCGCCGCGCGACCGTGGTCTCATTGACGCCAAGCTTCCGCGCCGCGCCAGCAAGACGGCCCGTGCGCGACAGGCACAGAATGTAGCGTAGGTCGTTCCAGTCCAGATCCTGCATTTTTGCAGTCTAGTACAGCAAAGATACCTGTCGAGCAGCATTTTGCTGAAGATAGGGTCAATAAGGCGGTGCGCCGTCACCACTCGCGGAGTGCAACAAATTGCCAACAATGCTTAGGAGAGGAGAAGCCCATGTCGGCGGTTCTATCCCGTAGAAGGCTAACCACATTAGCCATGTTCGGTTTGACAGCCCATGTCGCGTTGTTATCGATGCCGATGGGTACGGTGCAAGCTCAAGGCATGAAACCGATACAGGAGCCCATCACAGGTAACGAGGAACTCGGAGATCTTAGCCAGCCTCAACAGGCATTGGCGCAATTCTACCGCGCGTTCAATACTCGCGATCTGAAGATGATGGACGAAAATTTCGCCCACTCCGATGAAGTCGCGATTGATAACCCTCTCGGAGGAATTCGACGGGGCGCCGATGAGCCCCACAAGATGTATGAGGGGGTATTCAAGAGTCCGGCGGACGTTCACGTTGAGTTTTGGGATTATACCATTCATCGCGCTGGCGATGTATTTTGGGCCGTGGGGCGGGAACGTGGCACGTACCTCGATGGTGAAATCGTAAAAAATCTAAGCGTTCGCACGACCCGAATTTTTCAACTGATCGATGGTCGCTGGCGGCAAATGCATCATCACGGATCTATCGAAGACGCGAAGCTTCTTAGCGACTATCAGAGTGTGGTGCGATCCCCAACCCCGAAAACGCTAAAGTAACCCGACTGGAGGCAATCATATCACGACGGTTTGCCAAAGTTCGTTGAGCGCCCGCGCCCTTACCGCGGACGCGCGACCGCCTGCTACCTTTTGGCCCTCGCGCGATCACCTCCGCTTGGGATGCAATGCGACCATGCTCAAATGAATAGACCGGAGCCGCTGGCGAAGAATGGACAGGCGGACCGGAGCGCACCGAGATCACGCGCAGCTTTTTACGCTGATCGAGAAATAAGAGCTTGCCGCCTGGTTGCAAAATGGATCGGCGTTTCCTGCATCGGATAATGTCCGCAAATTGCTGATCTGCTCGATTTCGGCATGTGGATAGAGCGCCGGATAGACGCCCCGCACAAGATCCTCGCTGATGCCGTTGTCAAACTCACCGAACAGCACGAGCATGGGCGCCTTCTTCCGCCGGCCGAATTGAAGTAAAACTTGCCGCCGGTTTAGCCTGGCGCAAGGAAACGGCCAAGCTGCGGGACCGGCATCCGCAAGCGTCGACAAAGCCATATGCGGATAGACCGCAAAGATCGCGCAATCAGGGGGGACGATGTTCAGCCGCTACCTCAAGATGGCCGCGCTTTGTATCGGCGTAACGATCATCGCGGCCGCGGGCACGGCCTCCCTCATGGCGCAAACCTATCCCGCGCAGCCGATCAAGGTCATCGTCGGATTCGGGCCCGGTTCTGCCGCGGATATCCTAGCCCGGCTTGTTGGCAAGCAGATGGAAGTCCGTCTCGGTCAACCGATCGTGGTCGAAAATCGGCCGGGTAACAGCAGCATGATTGCCGCTGAAACCGTGGCGCGCGCCGCGCCCGATGGATACACGCTTTTCATGGCGACGATCGCCAACACGCTTAATCCGGCGGAGACGAAGTCGGGTTTCAATCTCGGCAAGGACCTTGCGCCGATCGCTCTGCTCGGCATGGTTCCCAACGTGCTGGTGGCGCATCCATCGGTCCCGGCCAACAGTCTGGAAGAGTTGATCGCGCTGGCCAAGAGCAAGCCCGAAAGCCTGACATTCGGTTCCTCCGGCTTTGCAACCGCGAGTTACATGGCAGCCGAGTTGTTCAACGACAAAGCGGGCACCAAGATCCTGACGGTCCCTTATCAAGGCGGAAGCAATCAAGCCGTCTCCGACCTGCTCTCTGGCCGCATCACGTTGATGTTCAATGTGGCTGCGACCCTGGCCCCGCATGTCGAGGCAGGCAAGCTGAAGGCCTTCGCCGTGGCGCAGTCGACGCGCGCATCGATCATGCCGGACGTTCCGACACTCGCCGAGGCGGGAATGACAGGCTACGATGCTGGAATCTGGATCGGGCTCCTTGCCCCGCCCGGAACGGCCCCCGCGATCATCGAGAAGCTGTCGGCCGCTGCGAACGAGGCGTTGAAAACTCAGGATGTAGAGACGACCCTGAAGCGGCAAGGTACCGATCCGCGTGGCGGCACGCCGAAGGAATTTGCCGACTTCATCCGAGCCGACATCGAAAAGTGGCTCACGATACTTGCGCGGCCCGGCCTTGGGAAATGAAGCCCGGGCGGATTTGGCAAGTCTTGGTAAGTCTTGGGCAAGTCGTGCTCGTCGACAAGGGTCTGATGACACCGTCGCAGAACGTCCAATCGACATCCAGCGGCATTCTGACGCTTCTTCCGACAACCGACTTTCTGCTACTTTCCGCCCGCCACGCGATCGACTAGGCTTGTTGTGCGGTGCGGCCAGAATAACAAAGAAGGCTCGCCGGTGAGGGGAAAAAAGCGCTTTGAACGGACAGGCAGGCCGCCGCACCGAGGTCACGCGCAGCGGTGGTGAGGGCATGCGCCGGCGCGTATTGGCGGGCCTGTGGGTTGCGCTATTGCTGGCGATCCTGGGCTTCCTCGTCATCTATCCGCTGCTCACGTTGCTGCTGGGCGCCCTGACCGACACCAATCCGGTGGTCGACGGCTTCAGCCTGCGCCACCTCTCGATCGTCAATTTTCTCGCCGTGCTGGCTAACCCGAACGTCGCCGAGGCGCTGTTCAACACACTGATCGCCTGCGGCGGCGGAACCCTGATCGCGGTGGCGATCGGGCTGGCGTTCTCCTGGATCGTCGTGCGCACCAACACGCCGTTCAAGGGTTTTATCGCGGCGGCCAGCATCCTGCCGCTGTTCGCGCCGCCGCTGGTCGCGGGCGTGGCATGGACCATCCTCGGTTCGCCAAAAACGGGCCTGATCAACACGCTGTTCAAATGGGCGGGTCTCGACTGGCGCGTGGATTTTTATTCGCTGTGGGGATTGGTGTTCGTATTCGGCATCTATTACGCGCCCTACGTCTACATGTTCACCTCCTCGGCGCTGCGCAACATGGATCCGAGCCTGGAGGAGGCCGCCGAAATTTCCGGCGCCAGTGCATTCGCGACGCTGTTCTCGGTGACGTTCCCGCTGATCATGCCGGCGATCGTGTCCGGCATGCTGCTGTCATTCATCGTGATGCTCGGCATCTACGGCATTCCGGCGGTGCTGGGCGCGCCGACCAATATCAGCGTGCTGACGACTTACATTTTCAAGCTCACCAACTGGTCGCCGCCGCTGTACAATACAGCGGCCGCGGTTGCGATCATCCTGATGGTGGTCACCGGCGCGCTGGTGTTTCTGCAACAAAAAGTGCTGAGCGGACGCAGCTACACCACGGTCGCCGGCAAGGCCTACCGGCCGCGCAATCTCGATCTCGGGCGCTGGCGCTGGTTCACTTTCGGGCTCGGCGTCGTCTATCTGCTGGTGGTGGTGATCCTGCCCAGTCTCGCACTGATCGTGGCGGCGTTCCGCAAATTCATGTTCATCCGCGATGCCGCCAGCCTGTTCGACATGCGGCAATATTCGCTGATGCATTTCTACAGTATCTTCGACAACCCGCTGACGATGAGATCGATCTACAATGCGGTCGAGGTCGGCGTTATCACCGCGGTGGTCGGCGGTACGCTCGCCTTTGCGATCGGCTACACCATCCATCGCACCAGCGTCGCGGGCCGGCGCGGCATCGATCTGGTCTCGACGTTGCCGGTGGCTATCCCTGGCCTCGTGATCGGCGTCGCTTATTTGTGGGCCTGGATCGGCATTCCCGGCGGACTCTACGGCACCATCTGGATCCTGGCGCTGGCTTTCATTGCGCGCTTCATGCCGGATACGGTCAAGGCGCTGTCGACTTCGTTCCTGCAAATCCATCGCGAGCTCGAGGAAGCGGCCTGGGTCTGCGGCAAGGGCATGCTCGGCACCATCCGAACCATCGTGCTGCCGTTGGCGCGGCCGGGCGTGATCGCCTCGATGACGCTGTTGTTCGTGCTGGCGATCCGCGAACTGGGCTCGTCGCTGTTTCTCTACACCAGCAACACCATGGTGATGTCGGTGCTCTTGCTCGACTACTACGAAGGCGGAAATCTCGGCAAGACCGCCGCCTTCAGTCTGGTGCAGACGATCCTGCTCGGCGTTCTCATCGGCGGCGCGAACTTGCTGTCGAGGGGGCAGGCTCAGGGCAGTGTCGCCCGCACCGGATAAATGAAACCAAGGGGAGGATTGGCAATGACCAAAGAATTTGTCGCCAAGATAGTCGCCATGGCCGCTGCGGCCGGTCTCGGCGTCGCGTTGAACGCCGCACCGGCGTTGGCGCAGGCGGAATTCGGCTCGCCCGAACTGATCGCCGCGGCCAGGGCGGAAGGCAAACTGGTCTACTACACGGCGAATTTCGCCGAGGTCGAACAGCAGGTGATCAAGGCGTTCAACCAGCGCTTTCCGGAGATCAAGGTCGAGATGGTGCGTGCGCCGGGCGGCCAGCTCATCACCCGCGTGAAGACCGAGGCCGCGGCCGGCAAGCTGATTGCCGACGTGGTCGATCACTCCGATCGCTCACTGATGCAGCCGCTGGCCGACATGTTCCAGGATTATGCGCCGCCGAATGCCGCCGACTATAATCCCGATGCGCAGATTTCGCCGAACCTGTGGCCTCGCGCCACGCTGGTCTGGTCGATCGCCTACAACACGGAGTTGGTAAAAGATCCGCCAAAAACCTGGATGGATCTGACCAAGCCCGAATACGACAAAATGACCGGGCAGGTGTTTGCCCAGTCCGGCGGCACCACCTGGACCCGCATCATGTTCGAGCGTCAGGTGCTTGGCGAGGATTACTGGGCCAAGCAGGCGACGACCCACCCCATTCTCTATCCGTCGGGCGCGCCGATGGCGGACTCCTTGGTGCGCGGCGAGGTCGCGATGGGGCCCTTGCTCTACAATGCGATCTACCCGAAACAGAAGGACGGCGCGCCGATCAAGATTTTCTTCCCGCCCGAAGGCGCGCCGGTCAATCCCTATGCCACGGGAATTCCGAAGACCGCGGCGCATCCCAATGCCGCAAAGCTGTTCCTCAACTGGTGCCTCTCGAAAGAGGGTCAGACTTTCATGATCAAGGAGCTCGGCAACCTGACGTCGCTGAAGGAGCCGCCGATCTATCCGGAAGGTTTCGATCCCAAAATCGTAAAAGTCTGGCTGCCCAAGTTCGACGACTATGTGAAGCTGCACGCGGCCTGGGTTGCGGACTGGGACAAGACCTTCGGCTACCGGCAGTGATCGTCGCCCGCATGAAGTCTTTGAAACCATGACGGCGACGCTCGACGTCACCGACTTGCGCAAGCAGTTTGCGATCGGCCGGCCGGCCATCGACGGCGCCAGCTTTGCCGTGCCGGCCGGCGAGATCGTGGTGCTGCTCGGTCCGTCCGGCTGCGGCAAGACCACCACCTTGCGCTGCGTCGCCGGGCTCGAGCATCCGACGTCGGGCGAAATCAGCATTGGCGGGCGCGTGGTATCGTCGCCCGGGCGTGGCATTCTGGTGCCGCCGCGCTCGCGCGACCTCGGCATGGTGTTTCAGTCCTATGCGGTCTGGCCGCACATGACGGTGCGGCAGAACGTGGTCTATCCGTTAAAACACCGCAAAATCGCGCGCGCCGAGGCCGCCCGCAAGGTCGACGAAGTGCTGGAACTGGTCGGCCTGTCGGAATATGCAGACCGCCCGGTGGTGGCGTTGTCGGGCGGGCAGATGCAGCGCGTCGCGCTGGCGCGCAGCATCGTCTACCGGCCGCAACTGCTGTTGCTCGACGAACCCCTGTCCAATCTCGATGCCAAATTGCGCCTGCGGCTTCGCGACGACCTGCGCATCATCCTCAAGCAGACCGGCATGACCGCGCTTTACGTCACCCATGACCAGGCCGAGGCGGTCGTGCTTGGCGACCGCATCGGCGTGATGCGTGACGGCAAGCTCTTGCAGATGGGATCGCCGGACGAAATCTACAACCGGCCGGCCGATCTGTTCGTCGCCAATTTCACCGGCGCCACCAACGAGATTGCGGGCACCTTGATCGAGCGCAACGGCATGTCCGGACTGGCCGACGTCGGCTGCGGCCAGCGCGTCGAGGTGGCGCTGCTGCACGCGATATCAGCCGGAGAAAAAATCCGCATCGCCTTGCGGCCGGAAAACATCGCGCTCGGCAAACAGGGCGGCAGCAATGCCTTCAACGCCCGCGTCCTCGATCGCCGCTATCAGGGCACCCAGACGGTCTACGATATCGACCTGTTCGGTCATCGGCTGGAAGTCCTCGAACTCGGCACCGCGGCCCGCCATCAGGTCGGGGCCGAGACGTCGGTTTGCCTTCCGCG